>Ga0180301_10000097_pt1 | contig 59277 bp, 61 predicted proteins | sample GuaBasSediGuay16_FD_121797 | JGI IMG/M metagenome (GOLD analysis project Ga0180301, IMG submission 121797) | Subseafloor sediment microbial communities from Guaymas Basin, Gulf of California, Mexico - Guay16, Core 4569-2, 12-15 cm | ecosystem: Environmental > Aquatic > Marine > Hydrothermal...
CTCACCCCCCTTCCCCTGGCTGTCACACCGTAATGTGAGACGAACACCACGGTCACCGTCGAGTTTACCGGTATCTCCGGGGCCGAAGAAGGCAGATATACTTGGATGAAGGCTTCTTCACCTGGGTTTATGACATTATGGGTGCTTGGATCGAATTCGACGGCCGCACCGGCAACCCTTATGCTTAAGACAGAATATTCAGCTAGGTAGGATACCCATGTCGAGTTGAAGTAGGCCACTATTATATCGTTCCTTAAGGCCGAATAGTTTGACAGGAATATTGGTTCAGAACCAGTGTTCCTTACAGTTATATTCAGAGACCTCCCTGCCACCGAGTTCACTTCAAGGCTTATCTCGACCCTAAGCTTCCTGGACTCCATGTAAACCAGTTTATAGTATACTTCCCGGATTACCTGCATCTCCTGCGTGAATGTGTAGAGCATGGCGTAGGTCAAGGATATGAAGGCTATGAGGGCTATGCCGGAGGCGACGGAGGTTGATAAACCCATTTAAGCCACCTCTCTAAGGCTTAGTGAACAGGGTCGAGTCGCCTACACCCCTAAACAGGACGATTTTGGCCTCGAATACCGGGGCATTTAGGTTTTCATCCTGGTAGGGGTAGACTGTGATTTTGACGGTCTCCCCTGGGGACCATAACCCGTCTCCGTCGCTATCGGTTATGTTGAAGTGTCCTACACCCCCGTTGGCGTTGTAGGTGTAGAGCCTTGCTTTACCGTATTCCCCCACGTATACGTCTAGGTAGGTGTAGTCGGAGATCGTCAGGGAGCCCACATTCTTCACATACAAGATGAAGTTGCCGGACTCCAGGGTGGCGTAGGCTATTCTAACCCTAATGTTCATGCCTCTACGGGCTTCGTTCATTATCTGAGATAAATCGCTTACAACCAGGCTACCGGTGTAAAGTGCGTAGGAGGAGACTATGCTAGCCAACACTACCGAAGCAACTATCATGATTAGCTCGCTGAACGTGACGGAGAAACCCATGTATCACTCCTCCCCATGCTTGTAGTTTATCTTCTTCAGTATCCTCCGCAACAGGCTGAAGGCTGTTTCCTCAAGCTCCTCCATTTCAAGCTTTATTCCAGCGGCTTTAGCGGCACTGTATATTATGAGGAGGAACTCGTCTAAGGTGAGGCCCCCCGCCCTGGCCTTCATCATCGTGTTGACCAGATAGCTTACGTATTCACTCGACTTGGGGGGTAGGAAGCCCATGAACTCACAGAACTTGGAGACATCGATTACGTCTTCATGGTCGAAGCCTGCATCAAGTAGGGTCCAAACCCACTTGATCATAGAGACCCCTGCCTCGAAACCCTTTACCCTAGGTGTTAAGGGAGGTTGAGGGACGGAAACGGGCTTCTCCACAGCCCTTTCTTCCAGAGGCTTTTTCAAAACCCCTTTCTCCGCAACCTCCTTTTCACGGGGTTTCAACTCCCCCCTTAACGTGGGTTTAGCCTCCTCTAAAACCCTTGGCTTAACATCCTCGGTTTTCTTCACCTCAGCCCTACCTGTAGCCCGTGGCTCACCGCCAGATATAAGCCTCCTCCTGGCCTCCACAAGCCTTCCCAGATCCTCTTCGCTTGAAACTATCCTTAAAAGATTAAACGGGTTTTCTAACTCGCTTATAGTCTCCCTCATCTCCATAGTGGTGTTTTTAAGGGATTCAACTGTTTTCCTTAGCTCCTCCAAGGCATTTGGGATGGATTTTTTAAGCTCCTCCATCTCCTCTTCAAGCTTCCTTATCCTATCATCAACCCCGCTCATTTACATCACCTTTTGATTTATTTAAACAAAAAAGAGAATAGATTTTACCCGAGGTCCATGAAACCCTGGTTCGGTAAGCTGGGCATGATCTGCCTGATTATCCTAAGCGTGGCTCCCTCGCCGCTCTTGAATTCTATTTTGATGCTTTCATAGGATCCGGGGCCTATGGGTTCAAAGCTGGTCCCCACCTGCTCCACGAGCCTGATGATTATGATGGCTTTCTCGTTTAACTCAAGTACGCTGTCCCCATCCCCGTTCAAGATAACGGCGTAGGCCCCGCACCCCGATGTTCCCGCGTTCGTGAAGATCTGATCCAGCGTTGTCCCATCCAACTTGTCCGGGATCGAGCTGAGGGTTCCGTTGTACACGTTGACCAGAACCTTGTCTTTAAGTGTGACCGATATTATGAAGTTGTTTGCGGAGAAGTCTATGGAGGCTCTGGCCACCGAGGTCTTCACGGGTATAATGATGTACTTTACCTTGGGTACATCGCTACTGTTCTGCTCCACGTAGGCCAGTATGCTTCCGTCCAGCTCCAGTGCGCTACTGGCCTCCTGTATGCCCGTCTCCATAGTGGACTTGGTTTTCTGGGCAGCGAAGAAGCCCATGTTTATGATCACGAAGGCCAGCGCTGAGGCGATGACAGCAAAGGAGATCAATATTATGGCTGCCTCAACGCTAAAGGTACCCTTCCTGTTCCTGGGCATTGGCGTGCTTCTTCCCGGCATCGCGTATCACATCAACTCCCTTTAGTCGAGTGTCACATAGGAGTCTGCTGGAATGGCTTCGGGCACCACGAACGATATGGAGAGGGGAGCGCTTTTCTCAGGCCTGATCTCCACCAAAACATTGTCCCTAGGCTGGGCTCTCTGCGAGGCGTCAAGGATTATTATCAGGTACCCTTTTTCATAGAAGTCCAGTGAATCGTCGCCGTTATCGTTCTGGATCACCAGCACCGCACCTGTCCTCGTACCAACATAGTACTGGTAGCTGGCCGTTACGGTTGGCGTCGATTCAAAGGTTAAACCAAATGTTAACGTTACTGCGCCAGTCTCGTAGTCTATGGTTCCACTACTGCCAGTTTGGTTTCCAGTAAGTGTTCCGTTTCCGTTATCGGTAAAGATAACAGTTTTTTGGCTACCGCCTGAGGTTCCAGTAACAGTTATGGAGACTGTTCCGGGAACTATGGGGACGTGGGCTAATGTGCCGGATCCACCGGTGGTGTCGAATGTTCCGCTTACGCTTTCGTCGGACACTGAAGGTGTCTGTAGCATCGTGGTCCACCATTTCATCAGGTGCCCTCCCTTGCCGGTGAGGTTGGAGATTATAGAGTCGAAGGTCATTAAGGTGGGGTTGATTGTATGGTTTATGCCTGCATATATGTTGGCTACAGCCACCCTCTTGCCGATCTTAATGGAGACTGTTGTCTCGTTCTGCCACATTGGAACATACTTTACGCCCATCGTTTTGAGGGGGATTATTATGACCGAAACGTTGTTAGCATAGTTTTCATCGGTTTTAAGGAGTATGCTCCCATCTACTGTGAGGGGGCAGCTAGCCTCCTTGAGACCCTGCTGGATCGACTCCTGGCTCCTCTGTGTAGAGTAAAGCCCCATGTTGACTACCATGAAGGCGAAGGCTGCGGCTATTACCACGAAAGCTATCATCACTATTGCGGCTTCTATACCCACTATAGCCTTCTTATTTAACCGGAGCCCTTTCATATTTTCACCTCAACAATAACCTTGTCTCTTCCTTTTTAAAAATTTTATGAAAAAGTGTTCTGAACACTGTTTTGTACAACGTTCAGAACAATGTTCTTCTATAAATTATATTTTTTAATTTAAAAACACAAAATTAAGTGCTAACCTCCACACCGTATTTAGCTAATATCTTTAGGAAGGGTTTAACCTCCCTTAGAAAAGCCCTACCCTTCTCAGTTAGCTTTAAACCATGCTCATTCCATTTAATTAACTCAAGGTATGATAATTCAAGCAACCTGTCTTTCAACCTTCTAGCAGAAAGATTCGCCCGGTACATGACCCTCGTGAATTTAGCAAAGCCATTGTCGCTTCTCCTACATTCTTCAAGTATGGCTTTCAGAATATCTATATATACCGAAAGCCGGTCTCTGCGTCTCAGGAATTTCAGGTTCCTTTCTTGATCCAGCTTCATATCTCATCCCAAGCAACCCACCGTACTGGGAGTGTATCATGGTTCAACTTGATAAAAGGTTTCACCTGGTTTAGGTCGCCTAGCCGGCGGTTAAAAACCAGCCACCTGCAAATGTGGGACAGAAGATCGGTGGATTTTAAGCTGGCTGGAAGGACCTTCTAGAGGCTGTATTGATCATATTTAGTCTCTCTTCCAGCCTTAAAAGGCTAGGCTTTCGGTGAACCGTATTTTCATAGTCTCAGGGCAAGTAGGGTAGAAAGGAAAAGCGTGAGAAACAGCGTGCAGGCCGCGATGTGGACGAAGAAGGGCGTGGTTATCAGGATTAGGGAGGCTAATGTTAAAGCCACGTATACTTTAAAGAGGTTGCTCATAGCCTTGAGTGGATGGCTGTTTAAACCTAGGGTTGTTACAACCTTTGCTGTTAATGGACCTATACCCATGCTCCGTGTCAAGTCCTTGAAAAGTTTTTCTCCTTCAGCTGTGAGAAAAACACACCCCTTCTGCATTTTTATCACCGAGTTTCTTCTGAGGGTATATGGTCTCAGGAGTCGTTTAATGGATGAAATAGGGGTTTTAAAGTACTTGCATAGGGTTTCATAGCTTACCTTATTCCCCCAAGTTGAACCTGCTATTATAACAGTGTCCCTTAATATTCCCGAAGCCGGCGGCGAGGAACCTCTTAGGGAAGATCGCCCAGTTATCCTTAAAATATCGTTGTAAACCTTGATTCCCAGCTCTGTGGGAACATAGTCCCCCCTCTTAAAGCTATCCACCAAGCCTTTTTTCCTAAGCTTGTAGATGGTGTCGATGAGCTTTCTACCCGTTATACTGGTCTCCTTTGAAAGCTCCTTGATTCCAAGCCTACCTCTTTTCACTATTGCCATGAGAACCTTATACTGCTGGACGCCCTTGGCGAAGTCAATTACCGAGTCGAGTACAGCCAGCCTGAGGATGAGCTGGTAGGCTTCATCTTCTTCCAAGGAAACCACCTAGTTGTATATAATATTACCCTCCATATTTTTATTAATTCCAGTCGATGACCCATAGTGTTAAAAAGGAAAACATGTCATAGTTCAACTGCTAAGCGAAAGAATTTACTATATTACGGATTTATTCTTTTGGGGTTGCATGTTTGAGGTGGGTTGAAGACCTGTTTCAGGGGCATACGGTTATCGTGGGTACCACCGGCTCCGGTAAAAGCAATACACTACGTTTCCTGGCTAGAAAAGCAGTAGAGAAGGGGAGAAGGGCTACTATCCTCGACTGGTGTGGAGAACATGGATTAGGCTTCCTAACCCCCTTCCTCCCCAGGATACCTTTTAGCGATGTACGGGAGCTTCTGCCGACCGTGTTGGAGGAGACTCTTAGGCCGTCGAGTGGAGGTATATCCATAGGATATGCTGTCACCGAGGGGTTGGAGGTTGCCGAAAGCTGGGAGGAGTTGGTGGTTTTTCTTAAAACAAGGGCTTTGAAGAGGGATATGGGCGCGATGGCGGCGCTTAGACGTCTGGTACCCTTGTACCGGCGCGGCGTTCTAGTCGATGGAAAGCTTGAAGAAGACCTGTTCTCCGACACTGTCCTAGATTTATCGAACCTGCCTCCCTTTGAGAGGAGAATATGTTTGTCCATGCTTTTAGCTTTAATCTACTCTAGGGCGGTTAGTGGAGTTCTGGGAGGGGATTTGTGCGTCTTCATCGACGAGGCATGGCAGATCCATACGGGTTTTGAGGGGATGCCCGTAACCTTAACAATGTTGATGGAGTTACGCAAATACGATGTAAACGTGTTTGCAGTATATCAGGAGCCCCTAAAACAGCTTCTCCGCTACAACATGGTTGTACACACACTTGGCCACCAGAGTAGGCTCGAGTACTTCTATTCGCTTTTCCCTGCGGGCGTGGACAAGCTGAGGGTTGGAGAAGCCTACGTCTATACCCTTAACAGACGAAAATGGGTTAAAGTAAAGGTTCCAATAACCAAGGCAGAACACGTGGTTAATGCTAGGGTGCCGAGAACCACCCTGCTTCAAGAGAAAAAGGAGGGAAAAGTGCAGTACAGTAAGCCTAGTTTGGAGGAGAGGATTAGAAGGCTTGAAAAAGAGGTTGAAATGCTGAAGAAAAGGCTGAATCTAAAATGCTAAACCTCTTTTTCACATAGTTTTCCAGTCTCCCCGTCGAATAACACTAGTTTAACTTTAAGCGCCCCGTCTCTAACTTTAACCTCGATTTTAGCGACCCCCTTGGCTTTAACCTCGGAGTAGACACGGTTTAGATCACACGACCTTACTTTGAGAATTTCTGAGAGAACATTGTTAGCTTTATGGACTAAGGTAAAGGGGTTTACTGGAACACGTTTTAAACCCTTCCTCAGGTCCCTTAAATCCTCGAAGAGCTTCACAGCCTCCCTTAAACCCTTGTCTTCAAGCATGCTGATTATCTGGCTGTCGGAGCCGGGGAAAAGAGATTTCTCACGTATGATTAGTGCTGTCGACGCATCCCTTATACATTTGTATAAGTGGTGTGGAACGTCGTCCCAGAAGCCCCTAAATGTGCATTCCAGTGCCAGGCTAAACCACGTACATGCAAAGGACTCCATGTATCTAGCTGTCCGCTCCCCGGGCTTAAAACCCCGCTGCAACATGTTTTTATACGTCCCGTCGTCGAATACTATAACCCCTTCCCTCATTGCCTGGAAAGGCAAGGGATGGCCGTCGTGAACGAGGGAGACGAACTCATCTGGTGTAAGGAACGTGATGTTTAGGTTTCTCTCCGTAAACTCCTCCAGTAGAACATATTTAAAATACCTGTCTGGCTTACTCCGGGTTATAACGAGTATTTCTAGGTCACTATAGTCCTCCGAAAAATCCTCTGGTTGAATGGCCTGCCCAAATACTATTATACTGTGGACTATAGACCCTAATTCGCCAACCACCCTATCCCTAATGTAGTTTAACCGCATGTGAAGTTTTTTCACGTACTCTTCCTCCCTGATCCTTGGCGACCTATTCTCATCAAATTCAAAGCCACTAGACCTCATGCTATCAGCTACCTATACTATATAATTGTAACCACCAGTACTAATACTTGTTTCAAACCAGCCGTATTCATCTACAGGTAGCGATAAAACATTTGGAAGTCTCTGGCGCCAGATAAAAGTTGACAAGAAATATTACACAGCAAGAGGAAACTGAAGATCCTAGTGGAAAGTAAAAGGAAATACAGCCTTCTCTACGTCGCCAGCATATGTTGGAAATAAGTTTAAGATCCACGTACAATTAAAAGATGAAGGAAAAACAGCAAAATAAGATAGAATATTTAATATTTTCAGGTTTCACTGAATTCCTGTATTATAGCTGGAATTGCTGCCTCAAGAAGTTTTATCGTGTTTAGGTAGTCGTCTATTCTAGCCATGGATAAGGGGGAGTGGATGTATCGGGCTGGCACGGAGACCGCTGAGACCGCTACACCCTCCCTAGCAAACTGTATTCTACCGGCATCGGTCCCGCTCTTCGGTGATATTTGAACCTGATATGGTATCTTGTTTTCTTCAGCCACCTTAATTATACATTTAAATAGCCGTGGGTTTGCTATCACGCTGGCGTCCATTATTCTGACCGCTGGACCCTTACCTGTTCGCGTCACTTGGCTTTCAGGAGGTATACCAGGGGTATCCGCTGCTATCGTCCCTTCTATAGCCAATGCCGCTCTAGGAGCTATCCTATAGGATGCTACCACAGCACCCCGTAACCCCACCTCCTCCTGGACAGTGAAAGCCAGGTAAACCGACCCCTTTTCAACGGATTCAAGCCTCTTAGCCAAGTTGACTAGAACTGCGCATCCAAGCCTGTCGTCGAAGGCTTTGCCGAACATGAGATTACCGGAGGTGTAGAAAGGCTGGTGAAACGTTATAGGCGTACCCACCTTTATCCCCATTTTTTCAGCCTCTTCCCTGCTCTCAGCACCCACGTCTACGAAAAGGTCTTCTATGGTTACTGTGGGTTGCTCCCTTTTACCTCTAAGGAGATGTGGCGGTACGGAGCCAACTATCCCTAACCTGTCACCCTCTTCCGCCAGGACAACCACTTTGGCTCCCAAGGCTACATTGGGGTTGACGCCCCCTAAGTTCACTATCTTTAGGAAACCGTTTTCAGTTATATGGGTGACCAGAAACCCTACTTCATCCATGTGCGCCGCTAGCATTACCTTAGGCTCGCCTTCACCTATCCTGGTTATCAAGTTTCCCATAGAATCCTCTATAACTTCATCTACATATGGTTCAACCATTTCCCTTATTATACCTCTCACCCTCTCCTCGAAACCTGGGGGAGAAGGAGCTTCAGAGAGCTTCCTCAACACCTCGACTTCAGGGTTCATGCTACTCCACCTGTTTATACGATTTAACAACAGGTGAAATCAATAAAAGTTTTCGCCTACCTTCCAGTAGGAACAATTCTATATAGGCCTTCCATGCATCTATTTTTATGGACTTATATTCCCTCCCCTGTTCGATAGAAGCGAAGAAGGGTTTCGCCAGTAGATCCCTCAACCTTGATGCCGCCATTTCCCCGACCCAGTCTCCACCCCTCAACTCTACTATACCCCTTAGGATGAACATTCCATGGCTTCGGTCTATTTCCTCAACATCGGCGGTAAATTCGACACTATTCTGCAACATGCTTCTCTTAGCCTTTACCATATAGAGAGAATCTATATCCAGTTCTTTGAGGAACCCTTTAGATTTAAGTGGTATTCTATTTAGGAGGAAAAATACTACAGCCTCATCCACTGCATTATATGAAGTGGAACCATAGACTACTGCCAGGGCATCCTCGGCATCCGCCAGAGCCCCAAAGAAGGTTTTAGGCAACGTCTCGGAAAAACAAGCTATCTTTCCCAGTAAGGTTTCCATGTTGAATCCAAAAGCTAGTCTAGCTTCTACACCGTCGAAACCGAAGACCGTGAAGAAACAATCTCTAAACCTGTTCTTCCAGCCCTCTAGCCAGTCAGCTAACTCCCCTACCTTTAGCCTCGACGGCGCATCCCTGTACGCTGAAAAGTATATGCATTCATCGTGGATTCTTAAAGCTGGTCTCTTGAAGAGGGGGAAGGGTGGTGTAAATAATGTTAAGGGGTTGTCTAGAAGTACGGTCACCGGTACGCTGTACTCGTAGAAAACCATGCTATAAACCTATTCAACTATACCAGTCTAAAATAAAACGTTTACCATCAATGGATCAACAGCAGAAATAAGGGTATCATGAAGAGTACGATCCGTTTGGCTAGAGACTTTAAGGAGTATTTGAAACGGTTGGAGAGGGTGCCTGAGAACATTGCTATTAGTATCCATACGCTTGCAATGAACGTTAGGATAAGGTCTGTCGACGCCGCCCATCTAAGCCTATAGAGGAGTACGTATATAACACCGCCACCATAGATGCTCCACGAGATTATGGGAAACATGTTTAATAACCCGATTCCCAGTCCCTCAAGGTCCTTTATAGCCCTCACAACTATCTTCAATCCAGTAAACTCCATCAAAGCTGTTATCAATGAAATCATGTCGAAGGTTGCTGGAACTATCGTAAAGAATAGCGTTGCCTTGATGAGGATGGCTCCAAGAGTGGTAATTATACCGACCATCCCTGCACCTATGGAGAGACCGAGAAGTATAATACCCTCCCTCACGTTGAGGAGGAGGTCGCCGTCCTTCACAGCGATTTCGCCCGGAGGATGCCAAGCGATACCCACAATTTTCTTGAGGTCTTCGTTTAACTCGTCTACCTTGCTTAAGGCGATGATGGAGGGGAACATTATGAATAGGCAGACGAGAAATATAAACCACATTAGAATAGGATTGTACTCGTATGAGGCTACAAGGAATATGGATAAAACTATGCCCAAGGTGAGGCAGGTGACAAGATAATAGTAGTTTAAGTCGACTTCCCTTGAGGTATCCTGTTTATTCAGTATTACAAAGGTGTAGGTTTCCCTAATGTCGTTGATGAAGGTTATGAACCGTCTTACCAGGATGGTGAAGAAGTAGAAGAAACGGCTGTGTTTCAGCGGGGGTTGGTCGACCTCCTTTCCCTCGAGTATTTTGCCCGAAACCAGGCGTATGAGGATAAACGTGAAGAAGTAAACCTCTATGGAAATCAGTATGCTCGTCCATAGGTACTCGACGTTGTTCCAGTAGATTTCACCGACATTCCTTGCTGTTTCGCTGAAAAACGACAGAACCTCCGAGACCACCATATTATATGTGGGTTTTATGTAGCTGTTATCCAAGAACATGTAGAGTACTAGAAATATGACTACAGTCAGGAGGAAAACCAATACTATAGCTATCTTTTTAGATCTCTTCTGAGGCTTAGACATGTTCTCTTGGTTTATTGAAATATAGCAACATAGATATAAAACCTGCTTCCGAAATAAAGTTTCAACGCCGTTTAAAGGACTTTCAGGTAGAAAGAAAACAGGTGTCGACATAACCTCACATAAATACATAGGTTAATTAGAAGGCTTAATGGGAAGTATTGTGGAGCCTGTATATGGATAGGATTCGTATAGGGATTATAGGCGTCAAGGGGATAGGATCCGTCTACATGAACGTTGTTAGAGCTATAAGCGATGCAAGGCTCGTAGCTGTAACCGGGCCACAGGACGCGTATCCTCGTGTATCCGAGCGAGATGTAAGGTTCTTTGACGACGCCTTAGAAATGCTGGAGGAAACGCGGTTGGATGCCGTTATAATTACATGGCAACACGGCGAAGAGCTTGTAAAAGAGGCTTTAAAAAGGAAGATACCGGTTTTAAAGGAGCCGCCTTTAGCATACCCTGTGGAGGTTGCTGAAAACCTTGTAGAGGTTGCCAGGGAAAATAAGGTAACGTTGATGGTTAGCACACCTAGAAGATATACAACCATGTTTCAACATGCCAAGAGAATAATCGATGAAAACGTTGTAGGCGGGGTTCTAATGGCGAGAGGATGCGGTATAGTGGATTCAACACGGTTTAGGGTTGAGGGGGATTTCGATCCTCTAGTCAGCACAGTCTACGGCATGCTGGATCTATACTTATGGTTTTTCGGTAAACCACTGAAGATATATTCTAGTTGCATAGGTGAACAAGGTCTACTGTCAGGATGCAAGAAGGGTCTATTTAACCTGCATTTCCAAAACGATGTTATAGGCTCCCTTGTTTTCGGATACTCCGCCGGAATGCAGGAGGAGAACATTGTTGTCTACTTCGAGAAGGGAACGATGCTAGCCTCCTGGAATGAACTCCATGTCCAAAATTCCGCTGGATCTATAATCACCAGGGAACTGAAAATCGGCAGGTACTTTCAAGACGCCCTACGGTTGCAAGTTGAAAGGTTTATCAGGATCGTTCAAACTAGAAATAGAGGTGAACGGGATTTAAAGGAGGCTTTAAACATGGTTAAAATACTGGATCTAGCTTTAAAGTCTTGTAGAGAGGGAAGGGAAGTTGCCATCCCATAAAAGGTTTAAAATACTCATCACCAACGATGATGGCCCATTCAGCCCCGGGTTGAAGCTACTTTACGATGCAGTTAAAGACCTTGGCGAATGTTTTGTGGTCGTACCTGAAACACCTAAATCAGCCAGCGGGTTGGGCATAACCTTACATAAGCCGTTAAGGATAAAGAGGCTGGTAGTACAGGACGTACCGATGTACCTTGTGAACGGCGCGCCGAGCGACATAATCTACGTTGCAGAAAACTCCGTGTGCGGTAGACCCAACCTAGTTCTCTCTGGAGTTAACATAGGAGATAATACGAGCGTCCAGGTTGTGCTCTCCTCCGGCACCGTTGGAGCAGCCCTCCAAGCCGCACTAGAAAACATCCCTGGAATCTCGTTCAGCGTGGCTGCGGACTCCCCGGAAAAACTGGAGGAAAAAGAGCTATGGCAAAGCATATGGAAAGCCATTAGAATGTTGGTTAAACACGTGGTTGAAGAAGGGTTCCCGGAGGGTGTAGACGTACTTAACGTAAATTTTCCTTCAAAGCCCGCCAAGACCTTCAAATACGCCCCTCTAGCTAGACTGAGATTCAGCAATCTAGTTGTAAAGCGTAGAGACCCCCGTGGAGTCGACTACTACTGGCTATATGGAGAACCCGTCCAGCCGGAGCCGGGCACCGATGTCTACACCGTTTTAGTGGAGGAAAAGATCTCCGTAACCCCCATATCTATAAGGGGTCTAACCGGACCCAGTGAACCGGTTTTAAAGTTGCTTAAAAGACTATCTGTTTATTTGAGTATTTAGGGTATTTTGGAAATTATGGAAACTCAAAGCTTATATATGGCGTTTTATCTACTCACCTCAGATGCCATCAGGCTTAGCCGATGACGGCACTCCCCGTAACCCGCACCCTGTGGTGTGCGAGAATGTAGCTCCCGATGAACCACCGATAGAGATGAGGTGACTGAGGGAGAAGCCCGTGCAAGTTCCCATAATATCAAAAATATCCAAAACATCATGCACGGGCAACCACTAAGAGAAACAGGTTTCTAAGAAAGTTTTTTCTCGATGAACTCTAGGAGCCTATTGAATGCCAGGATCCTTGATGTACTGGGGCTACTGATCGGTCCGGGCCTTTTCATGTAGAAGGCGTTTACCTCGTAGATTGTTCCCTTAAAACCGTTTTCTAAAGCTAGTTTGGCTAAGCGGACTAGGTCGACTATATAACCCGCCAAAGCTGGACTATCGTTAACCCTCATATTGATAAATATCTCGTCTACAGCCCCGTTAAAAGACACATATTCAATGTGCATGGCAACGAACTTTTTGTCCCCCAATGGTTTAAGGTAGCCTGTAGGCTTGATGTAGTGTGGGGCTTCGTATTCCAAGATATCTTTAACGATGCTGGATTTCGTTGCCTCCTTCGCTCTATTCCTTTCCTCGTTTAACAAGGCAAGGAAGTCCATGTTACCTCCTATGTTGAACTGTGTGATGGATCTAACAAACCTGTTTCTCTCCTTTAAATGCTCCAGCAGGTCGGCTGTTAACGGTGTTGCGCCAGTGGCTCCATCATCTCCTAAAATCAGGCTACTGGACTCTTCGGCCATCTTAACATATCCGGGGCTGTTGGCTAATAACACAGGTATGAGATTTACGTAAGCTATTTTCCTTCCCCTTTCCGCGTACTTGAATGCTAGATATGCGTATACCTGGCTCGGCACCAAGCCTACTCCTCCCTTCTCGATCTTCTCTTCAACCTGTCTTATGTCAGTCACTAGGGAAGATTTCTGGGTGGTGCAAACATCCACGATGACATCTGGTTTAAGCTTCTCGTACAGGCTGTAAAATTCGTCGAGAGCCTCTTTAAACTCAAGTTCTCTATCTAACGAACTCACCGGAATGTTAAGGTCTTTTAGGGACCGCATTTCAACACCTTTATATACTTTAACTTTCCTCAGGGATTCCGGGACATTGCCAAATCCATAGAATTCGGTAGCAACCTGGTAGACGTCTTTACCCGTTTTTCTTGAATCCACCTCAACTGAACCAACCAACTCAATGTCCTTAAAGCCATATTTCAAAGGCATATCTGCTAAGGGTACTCCATAGGGCTTTAACTCCCCTCTCTTTATCCTCTCCAACCCCACTGCGAAAATCGTTCCAACAACTCCCTGACCCAACATCAAAACCCTTATCATTGCAACCGCCAACTATCTAACGGTCATTAGATACAATCTATCTAATAGCCATTAGATATTTAAGTCTATCTCCCCACCACCCATCCCCAAGATAGGTAAAGGTTTAATATCCTTAGGCAGGGAGACTATTGAGGAATCTTCTGATGAAAGAGGTTAAACCTATTCGGAGGCTTAAGCGTAAGCTGGGTATAGAGGTACTCTGGCTTTTTCTTCTCTCCCAGCTGGCTGAAGGAGACTCCTACGCCTACGAGCTAATAAAATTCATTGAGGAAAAATATGGTTTTAATCCAGGTAAAGTGTTACCCTACGTTGTTTTGAAAAGACTTGAAAACGAGGGGTATGTGGAATCCTACCTAAAGGATAAAAGGAAGTACTACAGGCTGACTCCACAGGGAATCGCCCTTCTTAAAGAGGGAATCGCGTACATAAAGTTAGTTTTAAATAATCTCGAGAAAAGTCTGACGGAAGATATTTGAGTAGGGTAAGGGACATGGAGAAGCTGATATCTGCTCTTCTAGAATTCTACATACCGTTAATAGTAGCTGTAGTATACAAGCTGTTTTATAAGCCACCAGACCGCACCTCAAGGGACCTCTCGAAGCTGGTTTTATACTTTTTTCTACCGATACTCCTCTTCAATTCGGTTTCGGGGAAAAATCTCCTTGATCTGGCCGGAACCTTCATTATAATGATTGCTGCATCGGCTTTAACCATCACCGTCTCCTTGGTTTCAGCTTTAATTCTGTTTAAAGGGGACCTGGAGATCGTTCTCCCCTCCTTCTATGTTAACGCAGCCTATCTGCCCCTCCCTATAGCAATGTCTCTTTGGGGTGAAGCAAGCATCCATCTCATAGGATTCTACGTGCTATTTAACGCCACTACAGGCAACCTTCTAGCCCCATTCCTCCTAGGTAGAGATATAAAGGAGGGAGTAAAGAGGATTGTACGGTATCCTCCTCTCTATGGAATAACACTAGGATTTCTTTGTTCCCTTATGGGCTTCAGGCTACCACCATACCTCGCCGAACCCCTCTACACCACCGGCTCCCTTGCACCTCCACTCGCCCTCGTGGTGATAGGGTTACAGACCGAGAAGACGGGGAACCTGCTCGACGGGAGTGTAATGAAGCTTAGTGTAATCAGGTTTTTCATCTCCCCGCTGGCAACCTACCTGGCTCTACCGTTTATAGTATCTCCCGAGTCTTTAGCCTTTAAAGTAGCGTTATTAGAATCCTTTATGCCGCCAGCCGTCACAAACGTAATTCTTGCAAATGAATTCCTGGAAAAATCCGATCGAATAGTTAGAATAGTGTTGGAAACAACGATAATCTCCACCCTGTTCATACCAGCATTCCTACTCCTAATGAAATAACATTAAGTATGAACATAAAATTGACAACTTTTTGCCTCACTTTCGAACCACTTCACCATCCCTTTTAATATCTGTGCGGAATGTCTAGTGCCCTCCTTGTATGGAGTTTCACGAATACATAAACGAGGTTCCAATAGCCTCCTAAACCAGAGAGCATTTAATAAAATTATAGGTGAGTATTTTCCATCCAATATACAGCTGAAGTCTGATTTTTCAATATCGTTCATAGCATTTAACGACTCTATTAGCTCATCTTCACTGAAGTGCTGAGTAGATGGTATCATATAGGTGACTAGCTTTTGTATTTCCTTTATATATTCATGTATAAAATTAAGATATCTAGGGTATCTCTTCATATAACGTCTTACATATCTAAATATTTTATATATCCTCTTAGATAATTCATTGCTCTTCTCTTCAAGAACGGTAACTAGATCGTCCATAAATAGATAGATGTAAAGAAAACACGCATAATTTCTAACAGCATCAGGTGGATGATTCCGCCAAGTAATTTCATTTCCAAGACAATATAAGTACTAGCTCTGCGACTCGATATCTAAGAGGACTTTATCGACTGGGACTTATTAGAAGAAGGGAAAGAAGAAGTAAGGGAGGTAAAGAAGTCATATATTATCGATAGAACATTGGAGAGGGTCTACGTTATGTCTAATGCTATCAGTGGCGAAATGCGGGTAATCTCGTTAATTAAGGTTAAAGGTGAATTGGACAGTAATATTCTCAAAGAAAAGTCCTTGATTCGGCGAAGAAATTAGGTATCGAAAACATCGAAATAGTTGAGACTTTAGGTAGGGTAGATTATGCGTTAATTTACGGAGCTAAAAGTATCGAGGATGTCAATAAATTTGCTTTAGAGATCCGTAAAATACCCGATGTAGTTGACGGTGAAACTTTAATAGGGTTAATAAAATAGTTTTTCTTACATTTAACAATTTTTAGCCATAAAGTAGATCGAGTAGGGGTTTAACCCATTCTGCTGTTTTGTTTAATACGAGCCCCGGCATAAGCGCGTGTGCTATGTCCTTTAAGTCTTCGCGTGTAACTATGTTCAGCTTAGCGTATAAGAAGAGGGAAAGGAAAAGTATAAGGGATCCACCGATAAGCCAATGGAGATTAAGGAAATAAGCCAATACGCCTGTCAATAAAGGAGGAGCCACTGTCAATGCTAGTTCTTTGAAGTTGATTTTGAAGCCGCTGATTTCAGCTATAACCGTAGCTGTAATCATTCCTAGGATGGCACCGGTGGTGAAACTTAGGGCCGCTCCAAGCCCCCCTAGAAAAGGTACCAGAAAGGAGTATAATGCTAATCTAGGTATATTTTGCATAGAGCCTATCACGAAAACTTTAAGGTAGTCTCCATACGCATATACAAGGCTGTTCACCGCCGACGTGATGGCCAACGGGATTACAGCTACCACCAGAAGCTGAAGCATGGCGGAGGCCTGAATGTAGTTTGGTCCCAAGAGACCTAAGGGAAGCCATGGATACACCACCGTGAAAGCTACAGCCGGGGAGCAGGCGGCTAGACTTATCTTTAAAACCCTCGCTGTAGCCCTTTTCCTACCATCTCTCATTCCACTTAAAACTGGGAAAAGCAAACCAAGCATGCTTGTAGCAAAAACTAAGACAACACTACTTATCGCAGTAGCCACGTAATATAAGCCCGATTCAAGTGCACCGCTTACACCAAAGACCGTAAGCAAGCCAACCTGTTGTCCCACCAATACTATTACTCCAGGAGCCCATCCAGCTACACCGGCTATGATGGAATCCTTTAAAGCATCAAATGAGAAGAAGGGTGGTTTACCGACGAACCTGTACACAAAGAATCCGTTTAGAAAAAGGGATGTCCAGCTGGCAACCAGATACCCTATTGTGGCCCCCACCCATCCCCACCCTGCAATTACAAGGCTAACGCCCACTATGAACTTCAGGGAGCCTGCTACAAGGCTTACCAGGAAATTGATATCCGTTCTAAGTATGGCTATCAAAAAGGAGTTAAAGGCGACTCCGGCTCCACCCACTATCATGAGTGCCGCCAGAAAAAGCATGTAAGGATCCAGACCTATGTTAAAGAAGCTGATGGACGCCAGTGATACAGCTATAAGTGAGTAGACGCATGCATAAAATGTGAATGCAGACCAAAGATATTCAGCAACCTTATCCAGGTCTCTTCTCCCAAGATAAATGCCTATAAACCTCTGCATCCCCCTAGCTACTCCCAGGCTGAAAACACCTGTAAGCAGGCTAGCTATGCTCGTGGTCGTGGTGGCGTAGCCTAGTGTTTCGGGCTCGGTAAACTTGGATATGACAAGCCAGTAGAGGAATCCCAGGATGCTACCGGTTAGGCTGGTTGCGTAAAGCCAGAAACCTCCTCTGACAACTCTTCTTATACTGAACTTTCCTCCCATGGATCCCCCGCACTGCCACAAAATATTTTGAAGAATATTTAATTGTTTTACTTAGCATTAAATAAACGGAGGAATATCCACAGCCCTTAACATGTACGGTGAATGCCTTAAACTCCAGCTGGCAAATGTTTTAGGGAGGAAAATATATAATGTTTAGAAAATATATTTTGAATTGTTAAGGTGATTGATTGAAGGCTCTTATTTTGGCCGGTGGTCTAGGCAAAAGGCTTAGACCCTACACGGAGAATACTCCTAAACCCCTAGTCATTGTGGCTACGAAGCCTATTATAGTATGGCAGATAGAGTGGCTTAAAAACTATGGTATAACAGACTTTGTGGTGGCATGCGGTTATAAAAGGGAAAAGGTGATAGAGTATCTGGGTAACGGCAGGAAACTGGGGGTTAAAATTGGATACGTTGTTGAGGACGAACCCTTGGGGACCGGGGGTGCAATAAAGAACGCGGAACCTTTCCTAAAAAACGAGGGAAAATTCATAGTCATTAACGGGGATATTATAACAAATCTAAACCCTCTACACCTCTTAACTTTAGATAAGCATTTAGGTTCAATAGCTTTGGTTCCCCTTCCATCACCTTATGGCATAGTGGAGACGGAAGGGGATAAGGTTAAGTCCTTCAAGGAGAAACCTCTACTAGAAGACTATTGGATTAACGCCGGCGTATACTGTTTTAGTAGTAAAGTTTTCAGCTACCTGCCTGAGAAAGGTGATATAGAACGGGAAGTGTTTCCCGTGCTTGCGGAGAAAGGGTTACTGAAAGCCGTCAAATACACGAACGTGTTTTGGAAAAGTATAGATACCGTTAAGGACCTGGAGATCGCCGAGAAAATCCTCTCAAAGAAAAGCCGATAGAAGATACTATTAATGACATATCAGCTTTATAGCATGTTTATCTTTTAAACCCGGTTTTCAGTCTACGCTAATAATTTAAATGGTTGGATGGATTAAATACTACAGTAGGTGGCGTTAATGAATGATGGTGCCACGGTCATCTTAAATGGATTTAGGGAGTATATTTTATCGTTGCTTCCGAATATATTATTATCCATAGTAATACTGATCATAGGATACATTATAGGAAAATTGACTGCTAAAGCCGTTACAGGGGCTGTAAGACTCACCGGCGGCGACGAAAAGTTCAGGAAATCGGATATCGGTAAAAACCTTACCGACGCCGGATACCCTATTTCAAGGATACTTTCCATAGTAACCCGTCTAGCCATATACACTTTAACAGTCCTTACCGCACTTTCGGTTCTAAATATTCCACTTCTACAGGAGGTTGGAACCCTAATAGCAGGATACCTTCCGAGACTTGTGGGAGCCATAATAGTCTTCCTTTTCGGGGCCATGCTAATAGAGTGGATAGCTGATTTAACGGAAAGCTTGATCAGGGAGAGTGTTCTCCCAGAACGATTCACTACACTTTTCACCTTGGCCTTGAAGTACATGATGTATGTTGTACTTGTTTTCATGATGTTCGAGATAGCTGAAATAGCCCCCCAGATCGTAGCTATAGTTGCCCAGGCAACTTTTCTGACGCTTGCTATAGGAGGAGGATTATCGATAGCCCTTTTAATTGGTCTAGGCTTAAGAGAGGAAGCAAAAGTCCTTCTCTTAGGTGAACTAGGCGATTTAAAACCGGGCGTGGTCGTGGAGATAGAGGGGGGTAAAGGTGTCATTAAGAGAATCACCACACTCTTGGTGGAACTTGAAGACGAAAACGGGAATCTAATCGTATTGCCTAAAAGAATGTTCATTCAAAAAGGTTATAAGATAATAAGAAGCTGATTTTAAACCAACTTTACATCCATATTTTTGTGACCCAGATAAGAAAGAATTTTATTTTATAAGTCTAAAGCTAGAAATGTAAGGAGATTTTGATGAAGGGAGTTGAAGGAGTAATTCTATGTGGAGGAAAAGGGAAGAGGCTTAGGCCCCTTACATACTATTTTCAGAAAACCATGATACCTATAGGGCGTAGACAGAAACCTCTCCTCGAGTACATTGTCAGGTTGATGAAATACCATGGCATAGAAAAGTTAACCCTACTGGTCAACTACAAGTATGAACAGATTTTAAACTACTTTGAAACCGGCGACCGCTTCGGCGTCAAAATAGAATACTCTGTAGACGACCCGAAGCTTGCAGGCACAGGTGGAGCACTCCTCAACGCCTATAGAAGAGGATTCCTAGACTCCGCAGAAACGATATTGATATACTACGGCGATATCTTAACGAACCTGAGTTTAAGCGACCTGGTTAACAAGCATCTTGAACGCGATGCTACAGCCACGCTGGCTGTGGCTACACGGTACCAGGTGCCCGTAGGCGTAGCGGAAGTAGAGGGAGATAAGATCGTTAAGCTCATAGAAAAGCCTTGGATGCAACTATATGTTACTATGGGAATTTTAACTATAGACTCTGCTGCCCTTAAAACCTTAGATAAGATGGTGGGAGAGGAGGGTAAAATAGATATAATGGGAGATTTCATCCCCAGGCTTATAGAAGATGGAGGACGAGTCTACGCCTACAAGTTTGAAGGCGAATGGTATGATGTAGGCTCGGCGGAGAAGTATGAGAAACTGGATCCCGCTAAAATAGACTCACTTCTAGGCTATCTTTTTTAATACGGATCCCTCAACTAATTCCAGGTAACCGTCTGGGATGACCTATAAAGGAGTAGATATCAACACCATGTTAACCCGTCGTCGGGGACAGGATAATAGGCGGGGTTAAGGGCTTGAAAAGGAGGTTAAAGAGTTTCCCAATGCTAAACGACATCATAGTGTTATCTCTTATACTTTCCGTCTCCACCCTCGTCAACGTCAATACTGTTATACCGTCCTATATGGGGTCGCTGGGTGCCCAAGCGTTTATCGTAGGCCTAGCTTACACTTTAATGGCTTTTTCCAGGGCGGTTGCGAGGCTCATTAGCGGGTTTTTAAGGGATGTTGCTGGCGAAAGAATAGTATTGACCATATGTCTTCTTCTGAGGATGTGTGCATATATTCTCCTCTTTCTAGCGAAAGATGTACTGAATCTCGTGGCTGGACTGGCGTTGCTGGCTACAGCTCAGGGACTGGAAAACCCTGCACTCCTCTCAGCTACAGCTGTCGTTGCCGGAGAAACTGCTTCGACAGGCGCTGTTTTCGGATTAATTTTAACCCTGAGGATGGGGCCTAACATTGTGTCTCCTGTTTTATCGGGCTGGTTCGCCGATTCCTTTGGTGTAAGGAATATCTTTATTCTAGGTCTCGTGTTAACATGTTTTTCACTGTTGTTTTATACCCGCGTTAAAACCGGTTTCAAGCTTAAATACGCTGATCCGCTTGGAGTGAAAGCTGTTTTCCGTAAAGACCTGCTACTACTGCTTTTAGCTACGTTTTTTCTTTTCATCACAGTATCCTCCTTCATCCCCATTTTATCGTACTGGATCGGCGAAGAACTTGGCTACAGCTACCTCGCATTGGGCCTAGTTTTTTCTAGCAGGAACCTGATAGCCCTCTTCTCTAGAGTGTATTCTGGCCAGCTTTCTGACAGATTTGGGGAACTTAACATGCTCATGTGTGTTGGACTTGTCCGCGCCGTCGCCCTCCTCCTGCTCCCCTTCACGAAAGAAATAGCAGCCATAACTTTACTGGTGGTTCTACACGGCTCCCTGATGGCCGCCCCTCCCCGCAGTGCTTTTATAGCAAAAATGTTTGGGAAGGAGGATTACGGTAAAGCTTACGGCTCCGTAGGCTTAGCCCAGGATTTAGGGTCGATGGTTGGACCCGTCCTGATGGGGTTTATCGCCGACCATTACGGGTATACTGTAGCATACATGTCCATGAGCGGCTTTTTAATCGCATTTATCTTTACAATAGGCGTCTTGAAGCGTTTCTCCTCAACCCTAAACGGTTAGAGGACAGGTAGAGATATTACTTTGTCAAGCATCATATTCAAGGGATACCAGTGGAGGCCATTAAGAAAATATATCGATTGGACTCGACTCTAGCTGAATCCCTCAAGGAAATCATATGGAGGTATGTAGAAAAGCTTAGGAAGGAGAAGGGAATCGACTTAGTGAAGATAATGAACTTCTGTGGTACGCATGAATGGACTACCGTACACTATGGATTGAGGAGCTTGATGCCCCAGGGCCTAGACCTCGTGGCTGGACCGGGGTGTCCAGTCTGTATAACCCCCTCCTACTACATCGAGACCGCAATTAAATTATCCATGGAAGGGGTTAGGGTCTACACCTTTGGAGATGCATACAGGTTACCTGCCCTGAAGCCTGTGAAGGGTGCAGGGAGCCTCGTCGAGGCAAAAGCCCTAGGCGGGGACGTGAAAACAGTCTACAGTTTCCTAGATGCAATCAAGGATGCCCGTAAAAGTGGAAGGACCTCGATTTTCCTTGGAATAGGGTTCGAGACCACAACACCCAGCTACGCAACCCCCATAGCCGAGGGAAAAGTTCCAGAAAACCTTCTTTTCTTAAGTGTCTTGAGGCTCACTCCGCCAGCAGCTAAATACGCTATCAGAATAGCTATAGAGAGGAACCTACCCCCCGTCCAGGGGGTCATAGCACCGGGACACGTATCCACCATTACAGGCGCCAAGCCGTGGCATGAATTCAGTCTTGAAACAGGCATACCGACAGTGATCTCTGGTTTCGAACCCATCGACCTACTGTTATCCGTGGCAAAATTGTTGAAGATGATAATGGAAAAAAGGGTTGGAGTGGAGGTCGAATACAGGAGGGTGGTGACCTGGGAGGGTAATAAGAGGGCGAAAAGGCTTATTGGAGAGGTCTTCAATGTGGTTGATGCGGCGTGGCGTGGGATAGGCTTCATCCCAGATAGCGGGTTAAAACTTAAGGATAAATACTGGAGACTTGATGCAGTGACCCAGCTTGGTTTAAGGGAGCCGAGTAGAGAGGAGTGGAGCTATGATCTACCTAAAGACTGCAAGTGTGCTGAAATCACATTAGGGTTGGCTAAGCCGACAGACTGCCCCCTCTATCTGAAGATATGTACCCCAGATAAACCCTGGGGGCCATGCATGGTGTCCCTCGAAGGGACCTGTGCCGTGTGGGCAAGGTTCGGGGGAGGAGGCTTAGCCTTGGACCTGGGAAAGGAGCTGGGATTAATATAGGGGGTGGCTTTACATGTGCTGGGCTATACCAGCAAAGGTTCTGAAAATCCATGGGTTTACAGCTACAGTGGATTTCGGCGGAGGAGTAGTGAAAGAGGTTATTGTAGCCATGGAAGACATCAGGGAGGGAGATCTAGTCCTGGTCCATGCAGGTTCAATTATAGGCAAAATAGATGAGAAAGAAGTCCTAGAAACACTTAAAATATACAGGGAGCTTGCCATAGAATCCGCTGTAGAGAGAGGATTAAAAAGAGATGAGGCTGAAAGGCTCGTCGACGAGAAGATGAGAAAAATAACGGAGGATTTGGGTGTGGGTTCATGAAAGAAGAGAGGATTACTCTAGCTCATGGGGCTGGGGGAAAGGAGACCACAGAGATCTTGGAGAACCTGCTCTTCAACAGGTTGGACATAGTGTATAAGCGTGTTAAAGGTGGTGTTGGAATAGATCTACCAGACGATGGAGCGACCATCCCGCTTCCCGACGGAAGCTTCCTAGTGGTGTCCACGGACTCCTATACGGTGAAGCCTATACGGTTCCCGGGCGGCGACATCGGTAAACTAGCCGCCTGTGGGTCTATAAACGATGTATTGGTGATGGGTGGCAAGCCCATAGCCTTCCTGGACATGATAGTGGTGGAGGAGGGGGTTCCCATGAGCCTACTGGAGGCCATAGTGGACTCCATGCTCAAGGTTTTAAGGGAAGAGAGAGTCCCCTTGGTCGGCGGGGACTTTAAAGTTATGCCTAAAGGCGGTGTCGATGGAGTGGTGATAGCTACGGTAGCCTTAGGATTAGCTAGAAAACCCATAATAGACGCCGAGCTTAAGCCAGGAGACCGTATTATCGTGACCGGCCCCCTGGGGGAGCACGGTGCCACCATAATGGCGTTACAGCATGGAATAGATGCGGAAAGCAAGGGGTTGAAAAGCGATGTAAAAACCTTAACAGGGATCATGATCCCCCTTATGGAAAAATATGGTGAATACATTCACGCTGCAAGGGATCCCACTAGGGGAGGGTTAGCAATGACCCTTAACGACTGGGCTAAAGCAAGTGGAACCGTGATAGTTGTAGAGGAGAATAATATACCTGTAAGGAACCCTGTTAAAGCTTACTCGGAGATGCTTGGAATAGACCCCCTCTACCTTGCATGTGAAGGAGTAGCAGCGTTAGGTGTGGAAGGTAGCCGGGCAGGGGATATCCTAGAATACCTGAGGAGACTAGGGTGCTGTAAAGCAAGTATAATAGGAGAGGTCAAGAAGAGCGAAAAATACAGTGGCCTTGTACTGTTTCAAAGCGCTGTAGGCGGTTTAAGAATACTGGAGCCTCCTACAGGTGTACTGGTGCCCCGTATATGCTGAACAGAGGCAGAAGACTGTGGAAGCATACAAAATTATTGTAACCGGGCTTGTGCAGGGGGTTGGCTTCCGCCCCTACATCTATAGGCTAGCAGAAGAACTTGGACTCAAAGGATACGTCAAAAACCTCGGTGGAAGCGAGGTCGAAATACACCTTGAAGGAGATAAACAAGACGTTAAGAGGTTTCTTGAGCTACTGGAGAAGAAAAAGCCCCCTCCAGCCTTTATCGAGGAAACCAAGATAATTAAGGTGACGCCACAAGGGTTCAAAGAGTTCAAGATACTTTCCAGCGGAACTGTACGCAAAAAACCTTCCATCATACCACCCGACTTCGCGATATGCGATGACTGTATGAGAGAGGTTCTAAACCCTAGGGATAGAAGATATAACTTCCCGTTCAACAGCTGTGCATGGTGTGGACCACGTTACTCGATGATGTACAAGCCACCCTACGACAGGGAAAACACTTCAATGATGTTTTTCCCGCTATGTGGAAGCTGCCTTCAAGAATATAGAGACCCCAAGAATACGAGGAGGTTTCATGCACAGGGTATAAGTTGTCCCGCTTGTGGCCCGAGACTGTGGCTAGAGGATTCAAGAGGGGAGATTATAGCATCAGATAACCCGCTGAGAGAGGCTGCAAGACTTGTGGATGAGGGATACATTTTGGCTATAAAGGGGTTGGGAGGCTTCCATGTGGCAGCATTAGCCTCCGACGATGAAGTCGTATTAAAATTAAGGAGGAGGAAGAGGCGTAGGGAGAAACCATTCGCCATGATGGTGCTTGACCTGGAAACTGCCTGTAGAATTGTAGAGGTGGATGAAGACTCTGCGAAACTGCTCTCCTCCCCCCAGAGGCCTATCGTCATTCTTCCTGAAAAAGACTATAGCCCTGTTTCCAGGCTTGTTGCCCCAGGATTAAACATGCAGGGTATAATGCTTCCCTACACGGCGCTACATTACCTTCTCCTAGCAGACACCAAAGATAAATTCCTTATAATGACAAGCGGGAACCTAACAGGCGAGGCGATGTGCACCGGTAACATGGAGGCCCGTATAAAACTTAAAGGTATAGTCGACTACTATCTAATGCATAACAGAAGGATTGTAAACAGGGTTGATGACAGCGTTTTAAGGGTTACGGATAAAGGATACGTGTTCCTCAGAAGAAGCAGAGGATATGCTCCTAAATGGATCCAGCTTCCCTTCCAACTCGATGGACACGTGATTGCTTTGGGAGCAGAGCTACAGAACACAGGTGCAGTCGCCTTCGAAGATAAGGCGGTGTTAACACAGTTTATCGGTGATTTAGAGGACCTGGAAACACTAAAAGACCTGGAGAAGTACATTAGGTTTCTAGCTGAAAGCTATAACATCGGTTTTAAGGAGAGCATAGTTGTGGTGGACAAGCATCCCCGATACCTCAACAGGCTACTCGCCAGGAAACTTGAAGAAGAATACGGGTGTCGTATCGTGGAAGTCCAACACCATCACGCACACATCGCATCGGTTATGGTTGAGGCTGGACTGGAACCCGACGAAAGTATCGTAGGAATAGCCATCGACGGCACAGGATATGGCGAGGACGGCAATAGCTGGGGTGGGGAGGTGCTTTACGCAAGTTATGGATCATTTAGGAGGATAGGGCATTTACAATACCTTCCTTTACCCGGGGGAGATAGGGCGGTCAGGTACCCTGTTAGGATGCTGATAGCGGTTTTATCGACGTTTCTCTGCGATGAAGAAATATTCTCTCTTATTGAAAAAAGGAATCTTGTTAAGGGACTGCCCTACGGCTTCGAGGAAGCCGAACTGGCTTTAAGGCAGTGTAAGGCAGATGGTGTTTTGACGTCTAGCCTAGGAAGGGTGCTCGACGCTACTTCCTCGTTGCTTGGAGTATGTCTAGAGAGAACCTATGAAGGGGAGCCTGCGATGAAGCTTGAGGCATCGGCAAAAAACGGAAAACTTATCGAGGGCATCGAAGCCGATATAAGGAGTGTTAACGGCGCATTTATCGTCGACACCTCAACACTTTTTGAGGGACTTATAGAGAACCTAGATAAACCAGTGGAAGATCTAGCGTATACCGTGCAATATGTTTTAGGCTCCATGCTTGCAGAGATAGCGGCTAAGACAAATCCCGGGAACCCGGTAATAGCCGTTTCAGGAGGGGCGGCAGTAAACTCCATAATATTGAAAAGTATTAGGGAAAAGGCTTCAGAACACGGTTTCAAGGTTATAGTAAACAGGAGGGTTCCTCCAGGCGATGGGGGATTGTCTTTAGGTCAAATAGCGGTGGGATATTTCAAGAATAAAGTGTAGTTCTAGCCGCTTTTCTCCCTTCCTTTGATGTAATAGAGTTTCTGTCTTAGATCCCTTATGTTGGGTACTTCGCCTACAAGACCTCGTTTTTCAAGGAGTTGAAGCGCCCTTCTGACAGTTCTTACTGGTAGAAAAGTTTTGGAGGTGATGTCCTTCTGGGTTAATGGCCCCTCGTATTCCAGAACCTTATAGACAAGCTTGGCGCTTGGGGGGACATCTACCAGTCTCTCGGAAAGCTTAGCCTTCCTGTAGATTCTCAAACCGAGGCTCGACGTTTTAGCTAACCTCACTAGCTTTAAGCTTTTCCTGTATTTAGCCACCGAAATATTTCCGGAAACCTTAAGCCTTTTAACGCCGTCCGCTACCACCTCGACGCTGACCCTGCTGGAGATCTCCTCTAAGATTATTTTACGGTTTTCCGGTACTATGAGGGGGCGGCGGGCCGGGTCGAGGGAGTTTACAGGTGTCACTACAAAGACCCTTGAGCCTGGGAACACTAATGGCCCCCCAGCTGAAAGAGAGTATGCTGTTGAGCCTAGGGGTGTAGATATTATGATGCCATCACCCCTATCCCTCCACACGAATTCCCCGTCTAGCCAGAGCTCATACTCCATTATGACAGCACTTTTGGAAGGGAAAACAGCCACTTCGTTAACCGCATGGATTTCCCCTCCACCATCCACCCGACCCCTTATAACGGGGTTTTCCTCGAGGAGGAACTCGCCTTCTGAAAGTTTTTCAAAAACCGTGTTAAGGTCGTTTAAACTTACCTCCGCTATGAAGCTTTCAGACTCATCTAATCCCACGGGTAAAAAAGGCCTAGAGAAACCTAGCCTATGAAACCAGTTGAGAAAGAAACAGTCGTCGCCAACAAGAATTATTAAATCATAGTTTTCGGAATCCTCTAGGTTGAAACAAACATCTATGGAACGTTCGGTTGCACTCTTCCACAAATCTTTTTCTAGATTCTCAGCCCTCCTCTCCTTATCGAATAAAATTAGCGCCTTCAAGGGCCTCACTTCGTCACAATAAAATATAGTGGAGGAGGGTTAATAAAATAGTATTGGGTTTGAGGCTGTGTCGGAAGCAGGGCGTCGGTGAATGAAGTGCGGCGGATCAATGGACTGTCAGCAACCCGCCGCTGAAAAATCAATGCACCCGGTAGAATCCAAGCAATTTTAATGAACCTTGAACCCTGGCCCTGCTACCGACGACAGTTTCCTCCCAATATTACCATTTAAATATATTCCAATCCAGATATTTAAATTTTACTAGATACAAAAACTAGCAGAGGTCATATATGATGTTGCTGGAAACAGTAGCTACAATGGCTTTTAATTAAATATAAAAAATAGGATGTTTGACACCCTCCCCGCTAAAGCAGGGAGCTTTCTGGCGTCATTTTTGTAACTACTTGTAGACTTCCAGCTGAAAAGATAATTTAGTTCCGGATTTCTCAAACAGGAGCCCTACAGGACAGTTTGCTAATGTATGTTTAAGCACTTTTTCTACTTTTTCTCTAGGTTCGTCTGTCTTAACCCTTATGGTTACTTTGGCTTCGGCGACTGTAGGCTCTCCTCCAGGCTTCTCCGCATCTACCTCGACTTCAAGGGAATGTACTTTAACCCGCATTTTTCCTGCAACCAATATGAATATCGTGGAAATACAGCCAGCTAGGCTCATTACCGCTAGTTCAAGCGCGGTTGCACCAGTGTCCCTGCCTCCAAGGCTTTGTGGGAGATCCACCACTACGCTGTGGCCTCTACCGTTGTCTAAAATGGATCTGTAACCCTCAACCCACTTTGCACGGGCTTTCAAGGCTTCCAACCAATTTAATATTAAAGTTTGTAAAAATATAGTTAACGTGTAATCCTCCCGAGAACCTCTTTTACATCGGTTACTTCCACTCCATATATTTTCTGCATGTAGTTTAACGCCCATTCATGGTCGCTTTCCTTGAAGCTTGCAACACAATCCCTTGGTACTATGATTTTATACCCTCGGTAGAAGGCATCGGCAGCTGTGTGTTTAACACATATATCCGTGGTTACGCCAACTAGGATTAAGTCTGTTACCCCCAGCTCCCTTAAAAGAAGATCCAACCCGGTTTCGAAGAAGCCGCTATATCTTCTCTTTTCAAGTACAAAGTCCCCGGCTTTAGGTTTAATTTCATCTATTACTTCGGCACCCTCTGTCCCTTTTACCGCGTGAGGCCCCCATAACTTAAATTCCTCGTCTATTTGAGGTAAATGCGCATCATTAACGTATATTACTGGTATTTTCTTTTCCCTAGCTTTATCTAAAAGCGTTTTTATGTTAGGTACGATTTTACCGGCTTTCTCGCTTCCAAGAACGCCGCTCACGAAATCCTTTAACATATCTATTACCAGAATAGCTGTTTTACCCACTGTCTCACCAAAATTCAATAACGTCTGTGAAATATATATGGGTGCATTAGGGTAAGTTTTGGACCCCTCTTTTAAGGGGAAAGGTCAAAAAGTCCTATATTCTATTTTTCTCACGCGCTAAGGAGAATACCATCAGCCCCATTACAGCCACCACTACCACTATAAACATTATTGTGGTCCACCTAGACGTAGTTGTTGTAACGTCTTCTTGGACTAGTTTAACGGGTTGAGCCTGTTTAATGTTGCTGGTGGGGTGAACTATAATAAAGGCCTTTACCTTATTGAGGTTTACATGCCCATTGTCTACTCCAGGCCAGTCGTATACTACCCCTTTACCGTAGTAGTTGAAGTACTTGCCCCTATTTAGGTCTCCTGCAGGGTCGTTGACTATAACGCTTCGGTTGGGCATGTAGCCTACTGCTACCACAATGTGTCCACTGCTGGTAAGCTGGGTGCTTATGATTACAGGGTGTCCTTTATCCAGCTCCTCCACCAGTTCCTCCCATGTCGGCGTCGTATCCACGTAGGCTTCGAAACCAAATATCCTGAAAACTTCGGCCATCTTGCTCCAGCTGGCCCCCGAACCTGGAATGTAAACGTAGCCGTGAACCCCGCGGCCGTATCGTGTTCTCGAGGCATCGAGGGCTTTTTGATCGAAAGTGTAGTCTCCCACCTTAAATATTCCACAAACATATGCACCATAAATGCTTGTATGCTGGTAAGGGTTGCTGGAATTTATTGGCCATTCTGGTAGAACCCCATAGTAAGCCAAGACCATGACAACAGAGGTGGCGCCACAGGAATATCTTCCATCAAACCAATCCGGCATATCGTATACTTGGTGTACATAGGGTACATCTAGTGGTGTAGCCTGCACCATACCTGTATGAATCAATGTCACAACTACGAAAAACAGTAGCATAGTCTTCGCGGTAAACGAATATGACTTCATCCGAAATACCATACTAAAATAATTTCTCTCCTTGATAAAAATTATGTACTTACCGGCCAGGATTTATAAGCCTAAAGCGAGATACAACTCATGGTGGATTTCGATGGCTGAAAAAAGTTTTGGACTGAACTTCAGGTACATGTATATTCATGCAGAACTGCTGACGGAACAGATTCCCCCCTCCTTACAGGTGAACCTGCAACTGAACATGCCTACCGGCAAGCCGTCCTTCGAGAACGAGGCTTTAATCCTCCCCTTCACCCTTAATTTTACCACAATACCTGCTGTAGCCAACATAACTTTAAGAGGCATTGTTAAAGTTTCGGGAAAAAGGAAGTTTCTAGAGGAGATAAAGAATGAAACAGAAAGAAAAAAGCCTATAAAAATCCTTCCTGTGATACTTCAACATCTCATGTTTGAGGTGATGCTGATCGGCAGGGAAATAGGCTTACCTCCGATACTTATGCCTGCCACCATGCCACCTAAATCCCCTAGAGAGCCATCTTCAATGATAGCTTAAAATGAAGGCATCATCCTGGGCGTAGAACCGAAGAAATGCCCCCGCCGGGATTTGAACCCGGGATCCCCGGCTCGAGAGGCCGGTATACTTGACCGGGCTATACGACGGGGGCTATTTTACGATAATTTCCGCTTTTTTATATATTTTTCCGGGAGCACTTCACCTATTGGAGGAGACCTAGGCTGTTGAGTATCATCAGGTAGGTTAAAGCCGTAGATAGCTGGATGAGTACTAGGGGTACTGCCGTTTTCATGTATTCTCCTATGGATATGTGATATCCTTTTCGTTCAGCCAATCTTATTCCAACGAAAACGGAGGGGGAGCCGAAGTTGGTTAAGCTACCGCCTAGGTTTCCGCCTACTATAAGTGCCCAGTAGAGTGGGATTGGATTGAATCCCGTTTCAAGGGCTATGTTTTCAACGATAGGCAACAGCAGTAACGTTACTGGAATGTTGTCTATGAATGCGGAGAGAACAGCGCAGAAGATGAGGAGGAACGGCATGCCCAAGATAAGGTTGCTTCCTACAATTTTTGTAACGACGTGGCTTACAACCTCCAGGACCCCGCTTTTCTCTAGTCCCCCTACGAAAAGGAAGAATCCTCCCACAAAGAATGGTATGCTCCAGTCTACTCCGCGGAATATTTCGTCCGGGTTTATGCCACTGAGAAGGAACATTGCAACCACGAAGATGAACGAGATAAGTGTAGGTGAGAGGCCCAGCATGTCGCTGAGGGATATTGTTATGATGAAGCTCACGAAGATGACTAGTGAACGGTAGAAAGCCGACGGGTTCCTTGCACCATTAGAGTACTCGCCTATCCTTATATCTGCCTTCTTTTTTCCACCGGCTACAAGTTCTTTGTGTAGGAAGAAGCGGATATAGAGAAGGGTGACGACAGTAAGTACGAAGACAAGTGGCAGGGATACTTTTAAGAAATCGAAGAAGGAGAGCTTTGCCTTAGTGGCAACTATCAACGCCGCTACAGAGCTTATCGGTAAGAGTATTCCGCCAACATCTGTTTGAACAGCCTCCACTATTATAAGTTTCCTAGCATCCATCTCAAGCATTTTAGCGATCCTCAAAGTTATCATACCTATCGCTAACATAACTGTTATATTAGATGATACACCTGAGAATATAGTTACTATCAGGGGGAGGACGTATGCTAGAACCCCTGGTCTAGCGCCTATTCTCTCAATAATGTATTTTTCCACATAGTCGAAGAAACCGGATTTACCCATCGTTTCAAAGAGTATGAGTACAGCCGTTATGAACAGGACGGTGTCTATTTCCAGCATCTCGACTATATCCTTGTACTCGAAGAGTCCGTAGGATACCCCGAAGTACACTGAAAGCACTGCTGCGAGCATAGCTACTATGGCACGGTGTTCTATTTCAGCCATTAAAAGCAATATGACCACAATGAAGATGAGGGAAAACGTTGTAAAGGGGTCCATACAATCACCTCCTAGTCTTCAGAAACCATACAACGCTTAGAAAAATATCTATGAATATCGCAACCCCCACGGCAGATAAAATTATTAAGGCTATGATCTCTAGAACCTGTGCCTCAACAACGTTGGCAGTCCTAACCCTTATAGCCTCCTGTATCAATACGAGGAATATGATATACACCATGCCGTGGATTATCCTTTTTAGGAACAATTCTCGGGAACCATATAGAGTGTCGAATCTACGTTTAAGTGAAACGTAACTGTAGTATGCTAGCGTAAAGAATAGTGCGGACAACATGGTGTAAGACCATTCTTCGAGTAATGTATCTCCCTTGATTACGACCATAAGCTTCCTTCTAAGTGAGAAAATAGGGAAATAAAATTTTATCTGTTATTTTTCAAATAATCCAGTTCATTTTTCTGTAGCTACTATACCCGTCTTCTCTATCGCTTTTACAACAGGTATGGCTACTATCACCGAAACTAAAGTCTGTCCGAAAATATCCCTGGCAAGGGAGCTAATTGCTGGCGCCAGCCCCTTAATGAACACGTTTACACTAAAGTAAGTGAAGGCCATCAATACTCCTGCAAGGAAGATTACACACGTCTGGACTAAAGTATTCTTTCCCTTAGCCAGGCTAGCCACCACACCCTGTATTCCGTGGGCAACCAGTGACACATACCACCTAGGGTAGCCCGTCACTAGGTCGGTTACCAGGGGACCTATGACACCTACCGGTGCCCCCACCTGGATACCGAATATCAGGGCAGCAACGTAGATAGCGGAGTCTCCGATGTGGGTGTATCCCCCTGTAGGAGATGGAACCCTCGTAAAGTAGGTTAAGACCGCTGTTAGGGCTGAGAACAGTGCTATTAAAGCTATTTTAACGGATTGAGGTAACTCTTTGCCTTTGCTGGGGGACATTTATACACCCGTTCGAAAAATACGGCCACTAAAATATAAAGTGCTATTGAAACTTTAATACCTAAAGAACACTGGTGTATTTCAGTAATTTTCTTAGCCCCGTCTCCAAACTCACTTCAGGTCTCCATTTAAGCTTCTTTCTCGCTTTTTCTATGGAGGCATAGCTGTGTCGAATGTCCCCTGGTCTGGGATCCTGGAACACTGGTTTTAGATCGAGTCCTGCCAGCCGACATATAATCTTCGCTAAACCTAGAATAGTGACAGGCTGGCCGGTTGCTATGTTGAAGACCCCGCTAACACGTTTCTTTAACGCTAGCTCCACTGCCGATACAACGTCATCCACATAGATAAAGTCTCTCGTTTGCTTGCCATCCCCGAATATTATTGGAGGGAGACCCTTCTTGACCCTTTCAATGAAACGTATTATTACACCAGCATATTCCCTGCTCTGGCCAGGGCCATAGACATTAAATAGCCTAAGTACTGTGTATTTGAGTCCATATGCTTCATAAACCCTTACATATAATTCTCCTGAAAGCTTGCTGGCCCCGTAGGGGGAAAGGGGATTTAGGGGGTGACCCTCGTCTATGGGTAGATTAACGGGATTACCGTATACAGCTGCACTACTAAGATAAACGATCTGCGTGCAACCTGCTTTCACGCAAGCTCTTAAAACGTTTAGCGTCCCCGTTGAATTGACCTTATGGTATAGTAGGGGCTTTCTCATGGACTCATCGACACTTATAAGTGCAGCCGCATGGACAACCGCATCTGGCGATAAATCTGAAAATACTTTAGGCAGGTCCTTGGCTAGAATATCCTTTTTTACCGGTTCAATGCCCTCTTTCCGTAGATTCTCAACGTTTTCCGGCTTAGATCTAGAAAGATTGTCTATTACAGTTACTTCATATCCTTTTCGAAGCAGGTGTAGTGCGACGTGGTGCCCTATGAAACCTGCACCACCCGTTACTATAACTTTCATTGCGGAAACCTTTAAGCAACAGTGTTTAGAGTTTTTCGACGAAAAGGTTTTTAAGGGAGGCCTGGAGGTTCCTATCTTTCAGGACGTTTACTGAAAGGAGGAGTGCTTCAATGTATCCTTTTGCATTTCCCACGTCTACCCAAGGGGTTTCCTTCACATCGAGCACATATACCATATGTCCTTCTTCGACCAGCATTTCAATGGCATCCGTTAACTCTATTTCCCCCCGAGGACTCTTCTTAACTCTACGTAACATACGAAAGATCTCTTCATCGAATATATAGAGTGAAGTGTTGACAAGATTGGAGGGAGGGATCTTGGGTTTCTCGATAATACCTTTCACTTTAAAAACTTCCGGATCAAGTCTCTTGGAATCATCGTATATTATAACACCGTACCTTTCCGGGTTTTTAACCCGCCTACCGGTCAAGAAGTTACCATTATACTTGGAATATTTTTCCAAAAGCTTCTTAACCATGTTAACACCGAGGTATATGTTATCCCCCGCACACGTGACGAAGGACTCATCTCCCACGAAGGCTTCAGCCTTTTTAAGGGCATCACCAGTACCTAAGGGTAGAGGCTGGTTAATCCACGTTATATGGGATTCATCGAGTTTCTTATAGAATTCCAAAAGAAGGTCGGCTAAATCGTTTTTACCTTTATTCTCGAGAAAATTCACAAAATTCCAGTCCGGTGTAAAGTGGTTTTCGACAAGCCTTTTGTTTCGGCCAACTACAAAACAGAATTCACGTATGCCGGCCTCATAGAGCTGCTCGAAAACCATTTGTAATATGGGTTTAAGAACTATCCTCCCATCGACATCGACGAGAAGTGGGAGCATTTCTTTAGGCATCTCTTTACTAAAAGGTATAAGACGGGTTCCTAACCCCGCCGTCAAGATAACAGCTTTATTTATCCTGCTCAATGTTCCACCCTACCATAATTATACTAAGGTATTATACGGAAAATTTAAAAATTTTTGCAATAGACGGTTGACAAGATTTTTAGCCCCCTCTTCTCGATTTAAGGTATGTAAACGCTTCTCCAGCAACTTTTTCACCTATGAATACAACCAAAAAGATTATTGTATAATACATTATTATTAATTTAATAACATTGTTGCTGAAGACAGGGACATTGAAGATGTTTAAAGTCGACTATAAGACCCTAAAAATACTAAAACACCTTGCTTTAAGCAGGGCAAGTACCCTCTTTATATCCAGGACAGAAAAAATACCTCAACCAACCGTTTACAGGAGAATAGAAAATCTTAAACGTATAGGGGAGGTAAAGGCTATACCGGATTACTTTAAGCTGGGACTCAGACCTATAGTAGTCTTTACGGATATTAAGAGAAGCAAAAGCATGCTGTTCTATGATTTAAAGTTTGCTAAAGTTATTAAGTCGGGTTCATGCCGCAACTTTATTTTTCTAGCGTTACCCTACGAAAGCTGCAGGCATTATATTAAAACCCTTCTTTCACGTCTACCGGAAACACGCATACAATTCTCTTTTACTCCCTTCTCCTGGCGTCCCGACCTGCAGTTTCTGGAGGTGAGAAACAGGATCTTGCAGGTTTTATGGGGGAAGCTTTATAGACATATTATAGAGACGGAGGAGGAGCCTGCAATATTAGAACCTTCTCCTCCAATGAAATTCGATAAAAAGGACTTGTTTATACTTAAGGAGTTGGAGGAAGATGGCCTGCAATCGTTGAGAGAGATAGCACGAAAACTAGGCACTTACCCGGAGCTGATATCATATCACTATAAGAGGCATGTATCTAAGATTATAACGGGGTATAGGTTAAATTTCCCCATAACCCCCAGGGGGACCCCTTGGCGTCTAGTAGAGGTGAAGTCGTCGAACAGGGAGGGCTTAATTAAGGTAACACTATTTTTCATGAAAACACCGTGGCTTATCTATGGATTCCCGCTCAGGGATGAGTTTTCTGTTTTAGCCATACTTGTGGTCCCCTTTTATGAGGAAGAAAGCCTCTTTAGAGCTCTTTCTCTTTTAGAAGATGCAGGTGTAGTAGAGGAATGGCATCACGTAGGCTACATTGAGAAGCGAGAATACGCCGAAAAGAGTATTCCAGTACATTTATTTAAGAAGAAAAAGTGGATTGACGTTACCGACGAGGTGGTCGTAGAATATGCATCCCGTTAGAATCTTAGCAACCGTTAAGCCAGGTAAAGAAGAAAAAGTTAAAAGGGATATTCTGGATGCTTTATACCCCTTTGATCCACAGGTCAATGTACAGTTCACAGGGTTTGGGGGAGTCCTAATAATAGAGACAAAGTTAAAGCCAAAAAGGCTTATAGGATTACTCTCCTGGAGGAGAATAAGACACCTTTATAGACTCATACCATTAAAGATCATGGTTTCGATCGAAAACGTTGATTCAAAGACCCTTTCAGCCGCTTTAAATGATATAAGTGAAGGCGAGGCAACAGCCGTGATCGTGAAGAAACGCGGTATACCTTCACCTAAAGCCTATGAAATTGTGGATAAAATAATTGGATTATTGAAGACCCGGAACATCCACTTAACCAACCGTAGGAAGGCGTCGAAGATTGTGTTTATAGAGTTCATGGGAGAAATTCTCGGGGTAGGCGTATTGGATGAACGTACATTTAAATTCATTAAAGAACATGTTTCGAACAGCCATAATGTTGACAGATAATTGGATAAGCGGTATTACTATACCCCGATAATGGTAATACTTATAAGGTAGAACCTTTTTCTGAGAATAGTGCATAAAAATGGGATTCAATAGCCGTGATATAGCTGTAATGGCTTTAAGTACAGCCTTCTGGTCGGCTTTAAATGTTACTTTGGCGCCTATCTTCTGGCAGATGACCCATCTACCATTTTTATGTGACCTACTTGCCATGATATCACTTATATTAGGTCTCTGGTGGGTAAGGAAACCTGGAACCGGAACTATAATAGGCTTGGCAACCACTTTCATAAACCTGGTGGCTAGACCCGGCGCCTTCTTCTTCCTCGGCTTCACCGCCGCCTCAATAGTATTTGATCTAGCTGTCTACTTGGTAGGATACGATAACTCCTTTTCGAAGAAAACCAGCCCCTTGATTCTAGTGACCTTAGGGGTGTTTTCAACGTGGATTGCCAGCTTAATAATAGGCTCGTTTTTCATGGATGGCAGAGTACCTCTACTATGGTTTTCGTTTCTCCATGCCAGCGGAGGATTTATCGGAAGCATTATAGGCATTATTCTGGTTAAATCGCTGGAAGTAAGAGGTATTAAACCTTGAGGATGGATCTACTCGAAGTAGCGGAGTTTTTTCACGGACATTTAGGCCCCTTCCTAGTGCTTGGCCTTAAAGCAGGCTTATGTTTGACGAGAAAATTTGGGAGAAATCCCCTGAAAAGTAGCGCTACAATAATGTTGCCGTTAAGGAAACCCTATACATGCTTCATCGACGGATTCCAGCTGGCCACCGGATGCACCTTAGGAAAAATGAATATAAACGTGGTTGAATGGAAGGATGGAATTAAAGTAAAATATGTTTTAAACGAACACGTTTTCCATCTAACTGTAAGAAAAAGCATCCTAGATAATGTTATAAGAAAATTGAAGTACGGAGAGGATATGCACTCCATTGCCTCCCTGCTCCTAAACATGAGGGATGATGAACTTTTTATTTTAGAAAAACATAATAATTTCCGTAGGGTGATTTTGGATTGAACAACGATACTTCTAAGACTGTTAAGATAAGTGCCAGTATACCCGTCGTCCTTTTAACGCACATGAAAAACGCTATGAAAGAGTTAGGGTTGACGAGTCGTTCAAGGTTTATGGCCAACGCTGTGGCAAGCTACTTGGGTAGGGTTAGATGGAGACTTGGAAGAGGCCGCGTCGCCGGAGCCATACTACTCATCTACGACCATGAGAGAGGAGATCTAACTAAAAAATTAACTCATATTCAACACCACTATCTTGACATTATACGTTCTACATTACACCTGCATTTAGATGAACGAAACTGTCTGGAGATAGTCTCCATCGTGGGAGATGTGGGGAAAGTCAAAAACTTTACAATGGAGATGGAGGGGTTACGGGGACTGAAATTCATAGATTACTCTTTCTTCCCCCTGGAGGAGGAGGCTCATGGACAATTTGGAGGCCTTTAAAAGCTTCCAAGAGTTGGTTAAACGCATTAGATCGAAGATGAATGAAATAAATGTAATTATAGCCGTCATGAGCGGTAAAGGCGGGGTGGGGAAAAGTTTTGTCACAGCTAATTTGGCCGCCGCCTTAGCAATTAAAGGCATGAAGGTTGGTGTGCTTGACGCAGATATACATGGACCCTCAATCCCAAAGATGATGGGCCTTACAGGGAAGACTTTGTATGCAGATGATAGCGGAAACATACTTCCAATTGAAAGCACATTGGGGATAAAGGTTGTTTCAATGGATTTCCTTCTACCGGGAACCGAAACCCCAGTCGTATGGAGGGGACCGATTAAAACAAGAGTAATAATGCAGTTTCTTGCGGATGTAAAGTGGGGGCACCTCGACTTCCTCTTAGTAGATCTACCCCCCGGAACCGGCGATGAGGCTTTAACTATAGCACAGAACTTGATGGGTGTGGCCCGAGCACTGATAGTTACAATCCCCTCGGAGGTTTCACGCCACGTTGTTGTTAAAGCAGTAACCTTCGCAAGGAAGTTGAACATGAAGATACTAGGGATTATAGAAAACATGTCAGGTTTCACTTGTCCAAAATGTAATACAACATTTTATCCGCTGGGGAAAGGTGGAGGAAGGAGGATTGCTGAAGAAATGAAGGTACCTTTCCTAGGGGAAATCCCCCTAGATCCTAGAATCTCCGATTCCTGCGACAAAGGACGTATCTTCGTCTCGGAACACCCAGAGACCCCCGCCGCAAGAACTTTGATTAAGATAGCGGAAACAATAATAGAGAGCGAAAAACAAGTTTAAGGTAACCGGATCGATAATCTAAGGGGCCGTGTCTGTTTTTAATAAATCCATTATAATATTCTTGAAGTCTGTAATGGACTGGGGCTTTTTCGTAAGAATAATATTGGAACTCCAGAAACCGTATCCACTATGCTCATGTTCCATTGGATCATATCCGTGATCGCTTATCACCATCAACGCCGAGTCCCCGATTTTTTCAGATACCTTCTCCACGAGCCTATCTATTCTTTTATAGTAGGATGCTAGGTGAACCATTAGCTTAAGTTTTCCTGGCCTATATAACATGTGATTAGCGAAATCTATTAGGGGACTGTAGTAGAGGAGCAAATCGTATGCATCAAATTCATCGATAGCCTCTTCAAGCAATTTAATGCTGAAGGAATATACTTCCTCAAGGTACTTTAATCTTTCATCGAGAGTTTCAAAAAAATGTATACTCATATATGCCCTCATCTCAGCAACCTCTTTGTCATTGTATGATGGAAATTCCTTTATCCATACTCTGTATCCTAGATTTTTAGCCTCCTTTACAAGCGTTTTTTGTTTAATGTGTTCAGGAAGTCTCTCTATCCTCCAGATCTCCCTTCTAACCCTATCACGCTTGTAAAGCCCCAGTTTTACCATATATTTCCTTAAACCAAGTTTCCTCTTTCCGAATAAGAAAATCTTAAAGCGGTATAATGGATATAGTATTGGCCCATAAGCAACTTTCATACGTTCATCAAGAATCTGCTTCCATGTGTACCCAAATCTTACAGCACTATCCCCTAGGAGGAAAGAGGCCCATATGATAGGCGTATAGATCTTTTCTTCGGGCCCAACGACAGAGGCAACGTCATGGGTTCCCCATTCCCTTTGCATGATGTTCTTTAGATTCCATCTCTTGACAAGCCTTGCCTCTAGCCCGTCTATTCCCAGCACAAAGACCTTCATGAATACCTCCACACCACCAGTAGACCTATGACCATAATAGTGATAATAATGTTTCTGTTGCTGGCCTTAATTGGCCTAAAATGGTGTGATGCAAGGTTACCTGAAGAGTAAAATGTATTTTTGACTTGAGGTTAAATGAGTCTCATATTGGTGTTTACGATGTTAAGATGCTGGCGGAGACTACCTCCGGCAGCAAAAAGGTACATCCTATACCATTGTACGGTTACACCGCTACTATTCGTATGGTACATTATTCCATATTTAATGTTCGAAACAGGCCTTACGAAACTGCTACGGTTTTGTAGGCATTGGTGTGCTTTTGTAGGTTTTCGAGGATCTTGGTGCAGGTAGGCATGCTGTGGTGAACCCGTTCTTCATGGATCTCTTATTTTCAAAGATGCCGGAAGACAAGAAAGGGACGCTGCTAGGCGGTATAGCAGGTATAAGGCGGATCCTGAATATAACGTCGCCAGCTATAGCTGGTTTGCTTGCAGAAAAACTTTTCCAGCAGCCCCTTACCTTGCCTCGGCATCCTTAATAGCGGTGAGTGTTCCCTAATTCTAGAAGCCATAAAATGAAACATATAGTGTTTCATAAAGCCTGGAGAGGTGGGAGCCGTGAGTGCTAAATCTTCTGCTTCCTCTCTTTAAGTAGTCTGAGATAATCGTCCATCCTTACTTCAAGTATTATCGACCCAGTATATCCGCAGTCTAGACATCGGTATATTTTTCCACCGTATCCTCCAACAAAAAGGTCTAAACGTGTGCTGTAACAGTATGGACATACAGTTATCCATCGTTTAGAATCGTTTCCAGAGGCTTCCGACGGAAACAGCTTCTCCACAAATTTTTTGACTTTGATAGCTATACGCAATTTGATCAGCCTTTATGATATTAAAAACACCTTGATTCATATAAGAAGCTTACCATACCTTCAGTGTATTTGTCCCCTGGACGTTGTTTATCCTGAAACAACCTCTCCTAGAAACTCCCTCATAAACCCTATGCTATAGCATATTTCCACAATAATGTCTAGAATCGAGTAGACTAGGGCTCTCCTAAAACTTGTTTTACGGTGTACAAGGTGAAACAATGTTAGTAGAATGAAGGGTAGTATGAAAACGATGAAAAACACTACGCCTAGGGTGAGAGGATTCACTAAAATGGAAAGAAGTATAGATGATGCTAGGGACGTGTAGAAAACTATTATTATTAGGGCTGGTATTCTGGCTAGAGGGGCGTTTCTATGTTTATGATAAAACCTATATAAGCCTCTACCATACCGGTAAACCTGCTTTAAAAGCCCCTTTAATGTACGCCTATGGTAGTGGTAGACCTTTATTTTATCGGAAACGAGGATACTGTATCCTTTCTCGAGAATCCGCCATAGAAACTCCTGTTCTTCAGCTCCACCTTTAATCCCTTCATCAAAGTATAGTTTTTCCTCTATGAGTATCCTCCTTACGACACCAAGGTTGTTTGTGTTGGGTAGACGTTGGGAGACCACGTTTTCCTTCGTAATCACCTTCCTCTCCCTGTAAACTGGCATCACAGGGAAGAAGCCGGTGTTAGCGTACTCTGCTATAATGTTTCCCCTAAGTTTTGGATGTATTATTGCACTGCCGCCGACGCATATATGATCCCCGTTTTCAAGCTCCTTGACCATGTTTTCAAGCCAGTCGGGTGGCGCTACACAATCTGCGTCTATAAAGGCTACGATATCTCCTTTGGCGTTGAGCAACCCAATGTTACGGGCAGCATTAGTTCCTCTTCCTTCATCAAAGAGAATTTTCACGGGAAAGTTCCTAGCTACTTCAAGAGTCCCGTCGGTCGACCCCCCGTCAACGACTATTATTTCATAGGGTTTAATCCTCTGGTTCATTAGGCTCTGTAGAAGTTCACCGATATAGCGTCTACGGTTCTTCACGGGTATCACTACACTAACCTTCACTATGCGGTCACCTGAGCTACGCCGTCAACCTTCCAATACAAGTACATTGTAGCTTCATATTCAAAATATTATTAAACTTTTGTAGCTTAGAAAATTGGTGGAGGTTTACGGCTCTGGGGATATTCTTCAAGGAACCGGGTAACATTAAAATGTTTTTCAAGAACAATAAGATTACGGCGTCGGTTTACGGGCTAGGTAAAGTAGGTCTCCCGTTGGTTGCTGCATGGCTGAGGGCTGGTGCAAAAGTTATAGGCGTCGATATACATCCCGACCTCGTGGAGAAGCTTAACAGGGGTGTTGTATCTTACCCGGAGGAGCGTGAGGTGGAGGACACCATTATAAAGGCCGTGGAAGCCGGTAACTTTACGGCTACAACTGACGGCGTGCAAGCTTCTAGGGACTCGGACGTCAAGATAATTATTGTACCGACTAAAGTCGATATGGAGACTAAGCAGGTTGATTTAACGGCGTTACAAGATGCTGCCAAGAAAATTTCCTTGGGTTTAAAGCGGGGCGACATGGTTATAGTAGAGTCTACTGTACCCCCCTTAACAACAGAAAAAATTGTTAAACCGATCCTAGAAAAGGGGAGTGGCTTGAAAGCCGAAAAGGATTTTGGTTTAGCGTATAGTCCAGAACGCGTGATGGTCGGCCATGCACTTAAAGATATAGAGGAGAATTACCCTAAGGTTGTGGGAGGAGTCGGCGAAAGAAGCACGCTAGTGGCCTGTAAGCTCTATGAGAATATAGCTAAAAAGGGTGTTATAGCTGTAAGCAACTCAACCGTCGCAGAGACGGCGAAGGTGTTTGAAGGAATCTATAGGGATGTAAATATAGCGTTAGCCAACGAGCTTTCAAGACTCTGTTCTGCACTTGGAATAGACTTTATGGAGGTTCGCAAGGCTGCAAACAGCCAACCCTACTGTCACTTACATCTACCAGGTATAGGCGTTGGAGGCCTATGTATACCCGTCTACCCGTATTTCGCACTGAAAGTGGCTTCGGAAAAGGGTGTGGAGCTATCCCTGACGCGTACGGGTCGGCTCATAAACGAGAAAGCACCGGTAACTGCCGTTGAAACTGCGTTAAATGCGCTTAAAGAGGTTTCTCCATCTCTAGAACCTAAAAAGTGTGCGATACTTGGCTTGGCGTTCCGGGGCAATGTAGCTGACACCAGACTTTCACCGACATATGATATCATTGATGAATTAAAAATGCATGGTTTTGAGGTGAAGGTGCATGACCCGCTAATCCGGGAGGACCCTGTCTTGGAGTCGAAGAACACACCTCTATTAAACGACCTCAGAGCGGTCGTCAGAGATGTTTCTTTGATAATATTATCCACGGATCATTTGACCTACAAGAAGCATGGGCTTAAAACAATAGTTTCCGATGCTCCTCGACCGGTAGTCTTCCTGGACGGGAGGAATCTTTTTGTGGAAGAAGATGTTCCGCCAGGCGTCTACTACATATCTATCAGCGGGAGGCGTGTTAAAAATGTCTAGAAGGCTTAGGGTTGCGGTTATAGGAGTTGGAGGATGGGGTATAAACCACGTCAGAGTCTTATCTAGACTCACTAAAACCTATGATATTGAAGTGATAGTGGTGGATACCTTACGTGAACGTGCTAGACAGGTGGCTGAGAAATATGGTGTAAAAAGCTATTATGCGGACTACCTTGAAGCCTACAGGAAGGAAAAATATGATGCAGCTATAGTAGCCGTCCCTACAAAACTACACTACCATGTCGCCAGAGACCTTATAGACAAAGCTGATTTACTTATTGAAAAACCTTTAGCCACGACAATTAGGGATGCAGCAGAGATAGTTAAAATGGCTGAAAGAAATAATAGGATCGTCGCTGTCGGACACATAGAGAGGTTTAATCCTGCCGTCATCGCCGCCAAAAAGGAGATTGAATCCAGGGTGAAGGAGGACCCGGTGCTGGCGATTTATGCTGAAAGGATAGGGATTCGGCCTACAAACGTGGAGAAATACCTTGGGGTAGCTTTAGACTTAATGGTACACGATATAGATGTAGTATGCTACCTGCTGAACGAGTTGCCTGAAAGCGTTCAGGCCCTAAAATATCCGCCTAAAGGCTTCGAGGACGATGCACTAGCAGTCTTCTCCTTTGAGAACAAAAATGCAATACTGCATGCTTCACGGAGGGCGAGAATGAAGCGCAGGAGCCTAAGGATCCAGACCCTTTACACTTTAATAGAGGTCGATTACATGCTACAGCATATTAAGATAATTGAGGGAATCCATCCCTCTACAACTCCCCCCGACTACTTTAAAATACTTGAAGCGTATCAGTCGTCAAAAATGGTGGAGAAGAGGCTTCTACGTGGAGCTGAAACAGAGCCCCTCTTCCTAGAGGATAAACACTTCGTTGAAGCGGTTATTGAGGGTAAGAGGCCGCTTGTAAGTGCTGTTGAAGGCTATATTTCAGTTAAATGCGCCTTAAAGGCTATAGAAGCTGCTGAAAGGGAAATTCGTATTCACTTAAAGTGGGATGAAGATTTCCTAGGCTAATTAATGGATAAATCTTTATGATAAAAATGGTATTTACTATGGAGGGGAAATGGACCTCTACTCTACACACGTGGGAAGCTATCCCTCCAAATTCAGCGTTGAAAACATAAGAAAAATATTTCTCGATACTGTTGAAATAGGCCTTGACTATCCGCCACACCCACAGTTGAGGGACTTCATATACATGTACTTGGAACCTTTAATTAAAGAGGGGATTCTGGAAAGGAGGGGAGAGTCTTATAAACTTATAGCCGAGTTCAATGTAGAGGACATTCCTGAACCTAAGGTGGTTGAGCAGGATATTGTAGTTAAGCTTTCCTCCGAAAGAAAATTACATGTGAAGGGTAAACGGGCGTGTATCACCGGCCCCTTCACCCTTTCATCCAGGATAGCGGTTTCCGGCGAAGGGCTCGGTGGAAGTCTACTATACGCCAAAAGTAAAGTACTCGACTATATGGTGGAGTATACTAGATTGTTCACCCTGAGGGCCTCGAAACTTGGCTATGAAATGATAGTAGTGGATGAACCTATTTTATCTGTGATCGTAGGAAGAAGAATATTGTTTGAGTACACTGTTGAGGATATTTGCTCTGCTCTACAAAGGTTGTTCGAGGGAGTCTCCAGCAAATATAAGGGTGTGCATGTATGTGGAAGACTTTCGCCAAAAGTGAGGGAAATACTTTTGAACGTGGAGACCATTAATATCCTGGACCACGAACACAAGGACCACCCTGCAAACATCTCTCTATACTCCTACGAGGACCTAGAGTCATATAATAAATACATGGCATTAGGGGTGTTGTCTTCGACAAACCCTTCAGTAGAGAAAGTTGACGACATTGTTAATAGGATAAAGGATGGACTAAAAACCTATAGAGAAAGACTTTTGTTCGTTAAAAGTGACTGTGGCTTCAAAGGATTATCAGGATATATGAACGCTTACCAGATCTCCTTGAATAAACTAAAAAACCTAGTAGAGGCGCTTAAAATTGTCAAAAAAGAAGTTTAAAATACGTATTCTACCATACGACAAGGTAGTGTATGCAGAACATGGAGACCTCTTAGCAGACGTTTTAATCAAAGCTGTACCCGACTTTATTTTACCCTGTGGTGGAAGAGGCTTCTGTGGACTATGCAGGGTGAAGGTGTTAAAGGGAGTCTGTTCAGAGCCTACAGCCAACGAAAAGCTTCATGGAGTAGCCTATCCCTACCGGCTGGCATGCCAAGTACATGTGGTATCCGACCTAGAGGTTGTGGTGGAACCTCCTGGCAAACTGCATGCTCTTACATCGGGTGTAGAACCAACACTAGAGGTTATTGAACCGATTGTAGAGACCCGTGAAATAGACTTCAATAGAGCATCAACACCGTTGGACAGATACCTAGTTGATAAGATGGGGTTCCGAGGGGTCACTCTCAGAGCACTCCAACAGTTGACTACCATGGAGAATATGCTTCAGGTAAAGGTTTACGGGAACACTGTCATCGGCTTCTCTAATAAACCTAAGAAACTGGGTCTAGCCGTCGATGTCGGTACAACTAAGATAGCTGTTTACCTAGTAGATTTGGATACAGGGTTGACGTTGTGGGAATCGTATACAGTTAACCCTCAGTCGCGCTATGGCGATGATGTAATTACGCGTATCGGGGTAGTGATGAAGGACTATAATAAACTTAAGGAAATGCATGAGATCACAGTAAACGCTATAGAAAAACTATGTAAAGAAGGGTTGCGTCGAATCGACGTTAAGGATTCAGACATCCTAGCGTTGGTTGCTGTCGGAAACCCGGTGATGATCAGCATTCTACTTGGAATTGACCCAAGGCCTCTGGGAAGATACCCTTTTGAACCATTGGCATCAACTTTCTTCGAAGGGTATGGTTCAGAGCTCGGATTTAAGCTTCTACGAGACTGCTGGTTTTACATACCTCCAGCAGTCTCAGGTTTCATAGGATCAGATGCCCTCGCGGATCTCATCACCGCAGAAGCGCTAAAAACAGGATACAGAAGATATCTTTTGATGGATTTAGGTACAAATACGGAGATAATATTAGTTGAAGACGAAGACTTCCTTGCTTCCTCCGCTCCAGCTGGCCCTGCCCTTGAGGGGGGTCACATTAGCTCCGGTATAAAGGCTGTTGAAGGTGCAATTTATAGAGTTAGGTTAAGAGACGATGGATCGGTGGCATATAGTTTTTATGGAAGGGAACCTAGAGGCCTCTCCGGCTCCGGGCTTATTAGCCTTGTGGCAGAACTATTGAGAAAGGGACTTTTAAGCATAGATGGTAGATTTAGGGGTCGTTTGGCGTTAGAGAAAAACTTTATCGTGGACAAAGAGAGGGGTATAAGGGTTACGCAAAGAGATATCCGTGAACTACAGAAAGCCAAGGCCGCTATTTCATCGGTATGGAAAACTCTTTTAGCAACACGTGGACTAAGTGTCCGAGACCTTGAAGCAGTTTATGTATGCGGGTCATTTGGATCAAACATCGATCCCGACGACGCCCTTCAAATAGGTCTATTGCCGCCAGTATCTAGGAACAAGGTTTACGTGCTGGGAAATGCGGCCGGAACCGGTGCACGGCTTATCCTCAAATCCAGGTATTACAAAGGTAGATTAGAAGACATTAGCAGGAGAATGAAGGTCGTTAAAGTGGCTGAAGGAAAGAAATATATGCGAATATGGGTTGAAAACCTAGCTTTTGGATGACCTTTCCCTAATAATAACCTTGTATTGTCGACTCAGCCTGCCGGGTTTCTTTACAATTTCTATATCCTCATAATCTATATTGTAGAGTTTAAGGGGGAAGGAAGAGGTTTTAAGGCCAGCCCGCTTAGCCTCCCTCCTTATTTCGGCAAAGAGTTTTTCTACATCCTCCTTAATTCTCTTGGATTGCTCCCTGAAAGTCTTTCTATTAACATAGTATAAATATGTAATCTTATCGTGAAGGTAAAGCCTGTAAAGTAGGATTACGTTAACGAGCGTAAGCGCCACTAAAAGTGTTATAAATACAAATGGGCTGGTTATGCCGAAGAACGGGGGTATGGCTGCAAGAGCAAAGAAAACCAGTGAATATTTGTAGTATTTCTCCATTTTTTTATCCCTATCAATTAACTGTCTAACTTTAGGTATTTTAAGCCCTCTGAGGGCTATGTCTTCCAGATCCTTTTTCAGGTCCTTCCATCTTCGTATTCTCCGGGATAATTCAAGCCGCCTATATTCTATAGCTAGTTGATCTATGTTGGCTACAATACCCACCCTGTAGGCGTCTAGTGTTTCTATGAAAGCTATAATTTTCCTTATCCTTCTACGGGTTTTAGCCGGAGTGCTCATAACTACCGCCTCAGATTTAAAGTAGACATTTAAGTAGATCACTTTTTGTGACTATGCCGGTTAAAGTGGAGTTTTCGACTATGCAAAGAACCTTTAACCCCTTTTCGATAAACAGGGAAACTGCTTCTGAAACCGTTAATTCCGAACCGACTGAAGGCGGCATCCTCTCCATTGCATCGCTTACAAGTAGATGTTGTATTCTTTCCCTCCTGAACCTCCAGTGGACGGATTCATGGAAGCCAACTAGAGTCTCCATAACCCTGAAATCGGTGATTACCCCCCTAAGCTTATCCTCTTCGAGCACAGGTATAGCAGAGAAGCCCTTTTCCAACATTATTTTACGTGCATGAAGGATCTTTTCGGTCACTTGGAGGGTGACAGGGTTAACCGTCATCAACGTACCCAACTGTACTCTGGTTACTTTACCTAGCATTTTAAGGGAATCCTCCTTCGTGAAGGAGCCTACGAGCTTCCCTTCATCATCGACGACAGGAAGTATACCGATGCCCTTAAAAAGTAACTGTTTAACAGCCTCTACAGCGTCTTCCTCACTCTTTATGGTTAGGGGGTTTGGCGTCATAAACGAGGAAACATGCAAGCTTGAAACATCGACTCTCCTGAGTCTTTGGGTGGCAAGCTTGGAGATTATATCTTTTTCGGAAACAACTCCAATGGGTTTGTCGTCTCTAGTAACTATCAAGTGGCTTACCTCATTCTGAACCATGGTTTTCACGGCTGTTGTGATGGCATCATCTTTTCCTATGGTTACTGGCTGATGGGACATCAAGTCACGAACTATCATAAATGCCCCGCTATCTAAAAATAGAATGTCTTTATTAAATTATTACAATAGGTAAGGAGGCTCAGACCACTTTGCAACCTACAGTGTTCCGGCTTATTCGACCCCTTCGAAAACACTATATAGTAAAATACGTTTTGCTTTTATTAGGGTTTGAGCGGGAGTGAGGGAAGGGGGAGAGATACTGCGTAAACTTGCACACGTAGCCTTAGCACTACTTTTTCTCGCACCTTATTTGTCTCCTGAGTTGCTTAGATTTATGGGCGGTATTGATAAAATACATTTTTATATGCTTTTAGCCGCCCTCTCGGCAAGCATAAATTCTATTCAGGTTAAGAAACCCCTTTTCGGGAGGAGAATCCTCATGGAATTGAAGACTTTACGTAGAATGTTGGTCAACGAGATTTCCGATGAAAGATGGTCTGGTAGAATACCTTTGGTTGAGAGACTTAGACAGTTAGCGTCTATGACTGATGAAAGGATGAGCGATTACGAGGATAAGTTACTTAAATACATCGAGTCCATGGAAAGGGATTATGAACGTAGAAGCGGGTATATCGGCGTAACCTTTGGTGCTATAGGAGTGGCTTTTTCGCAATTATTTTTTGGGGATGTGACATTCTACGGCATCCTCTCGCTAATGATATACGATAGCGTATCTGCGTTAACCACCAATCTATTTGACGGCCCAAAAATCCCCTATTCACATACCAGTATTATAGGCGCCTTAGCAGCGTCCAGCCTCCTGGCGATTGTACTTGTAGTCTTCGGCATTAAACCTTTAGAAGCTTTAATTATAACTCTTGTTTGCGCCCTTACAGAAGCATATTTTATCGAAGATAACCTTGCCCTCCCCATAATCGTTTCTCTAACAGGTTACTTGCTTGGAGTCTGACATGTACAAGATTGTCGGTGTGGATCTAGCTGGTGTAGAATCCCGCCCCTCAGGACTCTCCATAATGAATGCACATAAGGTCTCATTAAAGGTCTTTAAAACTGATAGGGAATTGTTGAAGGTGATCGAGCTAGCGCGTCCCCTACTTGTATCCATAGACGCACCCCTCTCCCTCCCATTAAAGGGTTTCTGGCGTGATGTTGATAAATTAATGCTGAAGAGGGGCTTAAGGGTCCTGCCGCCTGGTATCCCCGGCATGCTTAAACTAACCAGAAGAGCTGTCAAGCTGAAGAGAATGATAGATAGTTTAGGAGTAGATGTGATCGAGGTTCATCCGACATCTAGTTTAAGGGTTCTCGGAATCCCTCGAGAAAAGTTTTTGGTTTTCCTTAGAAAAAGGGGATTCGTGGTCGAAGGTACAGTAAATAACCATACTATAGATGCAGCTGTCGCAGCATATACCGGTTTACTGTATTTAACTGGTAGAGTAGAAAGGGTTCAAGGTAAAGAAGGGGAAATTATAATACCTAAAAAACGGCTTTAGATTAGTTGTTATTTTAAATGACTAGTCTTTTTCGCTTCTTCTCAGCAGGCTTGAAGGCATGGAGACTACTATTACATTGAAGTGGTGGAGCCGTAACTCCTCTAGCAGGCTCTCGTCCATGGGTTTATGGTCACCAGTGAATATTAGAAGGTACTTTTCGAGCGTGTGCTCGTCGTTTTGTCCCCCGCTTTTAAAGCCTATTCCCCATAGTAGCTCGATCTTATATTTCAGCAGTGTACGGAATATTAAACAGGATTCCTTCGATGGATCATAGTGGGAGCAATTTTTACATTTAAGTAGCCTTAATATGAAAGGTGTGATCGACTTTTCTGCGCGGGGACATGGATACAGATAAAGAAGGGAATCCTTTGGCAACGTTAGGAGCTGGCTATGTTTTTTAAGTAGAATGTTATAGACTTCCTCCCTTATATTATCCTCAATGAATTCCCTTAAAACCCCTTTATTCCGTATCGTCGTCAAGGGTACCGTTATCTTGCTTATGAACGGGTTTGGGTCGCCGTCCCTTTCCTCTAGGCAACTCACGAAACTAACGCTTACATTTTGTATATGTGTTGCCGAAACCTGAGGGTATACTATTAACTCGTCCTTCATCATACATTCTTTACAGACATCCCAGCTTGGCGGCATTAAAACCTTTTTACCGCATCGTGCACAAACTTTGTAGACGCCGCCTATATAAATATGTTTAATACGGGGCGGGGAACCCCTGTCGGCTACAATTAAAGTATAGTTTCCTATACATTTGTTCTCCCGTGTGAAACGGTCGAGACGCGCCACGTTAATGTAGTAGGTGCCGCCCAGCTTCATGTTTAATCCGCCACTCTTATGTGCATGTCCAAACACATGGATCAAGGGATTGTAGTCTTCCAGCAGGTAGTTTAATTTTATTACCCCTGTATGAGACCCCTTACGGTATGGCGTGTACTTGAACCCTCTGTCTAATATACCGTAGGGAGGGTAATGTGAGAGCATTATGGGGAGACTGTTCGGGGGGAGGTTGTATTCCTCGAACCTCTCCCCGTGACCGACGAGTGTGAACCCCTGTATGTTGACTGGCCCTTGCTTATCTAGATTGTATATTCCATTTGCTTCCTCGGTCCGGCTATCTATGTCCCAGTTTCCTATAACATAGTATACTTCTAGACCAAAGTTTCTTATCATTTTGAGGATGTTCATGAGCCGGTATGGGTCCTCGGGGCATCCTATGTCGCCTGCAACAAGTGCATAGTCTACCTCTATTTTCCTGTCCTTTAAGTCCTTTAGGAAAGCTTTCACTGCATCGCGACGGCCATGTATATCCGATATAGCGACGGCTCTAAGCAACGCCAAACATATCGCCTAAAATATAGTTTCATTACAGATATTAAAAATTGCTATCTTTAGTCCTCCGATCTAGATACCGCGGCACCGCAGAAGGGACAGTAGAAGGCGCCTTCCGGCACCCTCTCTTTACATACTGGACATACCGGCGGCATAGGCTCGAACCCCACTTTAAGCGATAACACGATTCGATAGTATTTTTCTAAATCATTTTTTAATGCCCCTAAAACCGGCAAATGATAGAGGGCTAGGATTAGGAAAACGAGGCTAATTGGCGCCACCAGTAGAAGAGGGTTCTCCTTGAAGAATACGGGAATCTCCAATGAACTCATAATCTCTAGGAATGCTGGGAGCGTTGCAACCATGAGCACGATTACTGCCAGGCTGATAAGCGTTAATACCCTCCTAATTGTCTTATACTCGTTTTCGAGGAGAAGCTCGAATTTTCTGGCGTCTTCATCCTCCTTGTATTCTTCCTGGATAAGGGAGGAGGGGAGACGCGCAGTAATATAGATTATTTTGAAGGCATCCCAGAAGACAAAGCTGGTTCTGGTAGATACGACATATATGATGAAGACTGTTAAAAGAGCTTGTAGGTAAAGTCCATAGCTTTGGCTATACTCGACACCTATTAAAACCATTATTATGTAGGGGGCTAGAACAGTGAAAACCGTGGATACAGCGATAATCACGATCGAATCGAAGATATCTGTTACCAATCTTTTACGGAACGTTAATAACACTGAAGCATAGATCCGTTCCTTCGACATTTAATATACCTGTGCTAAAAATAATATAGGACTTTAAAATTCTTCCCTTATAGGCTATGGTGGAAATGTCCGAAAGACACACCGTTAGCGTCATAATTCCAGCAAAGAATGGGGGCCAGCTACTCTACAACCTTGTATACACCTTACTTAAAAAACAGACCCTCACCCCCTCTGAAGTAATAATAGTGTATGACGGAGTGCTCGACGAATACATTGAAAAAATACTTGAGATGGGAGGAAAGGTTATTTTTAGTGGAGAAAGAAAGGGAGCTAACAGGGCACGTAACATAGGGGTAGAGGAAGCTAAAGGCCAGATACTCGTGTTTACAGACGAGGACTGTATACCTTCATCAACGTGGATTGAAAAAATCGTTGAAGAGATGAACCAGCTGAATGTGGAGGCAGTGGCTGGATCCACGTTTATGGCTAACCCCCAGTTCTTTTTCAGCAGATACCTCGACGAAAGCGTCTTAACCTCCTCGCCTAAATACTCTAAAAGAATAATCTTGAAAAACGACTATCCCCCGGGAGTAGTTATAGCGACCTGTAATTTTGCGGTGAGGAGAGACGCATGGAAAAGAGTCAAAGGCTTCGATGAAGAATACAAATGGTATGGATCCGACGACATGGACCTGGGATTTAAGCTTTTAAAGGCGGGCTATAGGATAGCCTGCTCCCCTAAGCCAATAGTATATCACTTCCATAGAACCGCTCTTACGAAGATACTTAAAAGGTATTTTCAATATGGACAAGGATTTGCCATCTACTCCAAGAAACATCCTGAAAGCTCTTTCACGAGAATATCTAGAGCCGGTCTCTTAGCAACATTTACATGGATAACCTCTGCCATAATAATGGTATTAGGTGGCCTAATATATCCTCCTTTAGCAGTAGCAGGTGCATTAATGTTCGCTCTACCATACCTGGGATTGCTAGCTTTCTACTTCAAAAAGAAGAAAACAAAATCCCTAAAAGCAACGATAATATACCCCCTCCTAGATCAAATACTAGCCTTCTCCTCATCTCTCGGATACCTCCACCAAAACCTGTCAATGAAGCTTAAAACAAACAATAAAACTTAAAATCCCCTGAAAGAAAAAAGTATAGGAGCCCCGGTAGCTCAGCCTGGTGGAGCACCGGCCTCGTAAGCATTAGAAGTCGAGCTAGCCGGGGGTCGCGGGTTCAAATCCCGCCCGGGGCTCTCACAAAAACCTTTGGAATGAGATATTTGTTTAACGAAGTTTATTGACATCTAAGGCTACTACTTTCAAAACATTATCTAAATTATAAATCACTTAATTTACGGTAAAATAATCTGCTTCAGCTGAAAAATCTCAAGAACACTAGATAAACCATTTTTATTAACACCCTGACTGTCGCTAAAAGGACTCTTATCTCCCCTTTCAGAGATCTTCCAACCCTAGAATCAGGTCTCCTAGGTTCAGGGGTAACGGTCACGTTTATTATTTTAGCCCCCTTTATCCATGAACGGAGCAGGATTTCGGCGCCGAAAGTTTCCCCTGGAGACACATTAATCTCCTCCACCAGTTTCTTCTTAACCCCTCGGTAGTTGGAGAATAAATCTGTGACGCCTAGGATGCGTCCAATGGTGGATGAAGAAAGCTTCTCGCCTACTCTCGGTAACTGTTTCCTAGATACATGCACGTAGTCGAATTTATTTAAGAGAGCTATAATAACTGGTATATACTTTGGGTTGTTTTCAAGATCCGCGTCCAAGGTAATTATTTTGTCATATTTTGCTAGCTTCATACCCAGCCATAGACAGAAGGTCTGGCCTAGCCTGTTAGTAACCACAACTTTATCTGCTATTCTTTTAGCCACCTGATAGGTGCCGTCTGTAGACCCATCATCCACCACTATGATCTCATGAGGTACTCTATCCAAGATCCTTCTTATCCGTTTTACGAGCAAGGGTAAACGTTCAACCTCGTTGAAAGTGGTGGTTACCACCGATACTTCCATGTAAATCCTCTTTTAATCATCCTCTATAAAGAAATTTTCCTTTTTGAACCTGTTGAAATATTGTGGAAAAGAACTAGGGTTCCATTTCAAAAATCTTGTAGATGAAGGCCATTATGTCTGCATATTCTTTTATTTTAGTTCTAGGTGATGCTCCAGAGTGTCCACTCTCATTCTCTACCCTAAGGAATACAGGTGCATTCACGTCTTTAAGTTTAGCAACGAATTTGAATGCATGTGCTGGATGTACACGGTCATCATTTAAGCCTGTGTATACCAGTGTGGGAGGATACTTTGTCTCACGTATATTATGGTAGGGAGAATATTTAGCCAAGTAGCTGGCTTCACGCGGGTCCTCAGGGTTTCCGTATTCCGGTACCCAAGCCTTTCCAATGTATAATTTATGAAACCTCAACATATCTAGAACGGGGTAACCTATTACAGCGCCATCAAGTATTTCCGGGTTCTGCGTTAACACCGCTCCAACAAGTAGTCCTCCATTGCTCTGTCCCATAGCTATAACGCGCGCCCCTCGATCCTTGAAGAACTTTATGGCAGCTTTAAAGTCGTCGAACACATTTTGTTTCTTTTCTCTCATTCCCTCACGATGCCACCTTTCCCCATATTCTATTCCTCCCCGGATGTTCGCGATGACGAATGTTCCACCATCAAGTATGTATGGTATAATGTAGGACCTGAAGGAGGGTGTTATGGCGTGCCTGAAACCGCCGTAGCCGTAAATGAGCACGTTCTTTGGATCAACGTTTCTTTTCTTGACCACGAACATGTGTATTTTTGTACCATCCTTAGACGTTGTCCACTCCTCTTCTATCGAAAAATCACCTGTAATTTCCCTGTAATCCATTATTTTTAAGCTACCATCGAATCTATACACTTTATATGGTACAAGAAACGACTCGTAGAAGAATACAGCTTCATGTCCGTTAGAGTCCAATGAACGTACTGTTCCAGGGGCATTAAACTTAATTTCATGTAGAAGATTGCCCTTAAGTGTAAATGTTTTTAAGACAGACGATGCGTCAACCAGATAGTGGGCTAATATTTTTCCTTTAACTATAACGGCTTCCTGGAGGATGTGAGGCTGCTCGTCTATGACGATTCTAGACTTGGAATCTGGTTCGGATAACGCGATTATTCTTCCTAAACCGTTTTTCTCATATGTCGTTAATAGATATTCTCCATTCACGTAGTCCACTGGATGGACTATGAAATCTCCTCCATAGAGACGCCGCCAGGTTTCCGGATATTCTAGTTTACCGCCGTAAACTGTGCTCTTCTTCCATCCATAGCTAACTGTAATAAGGGCCTTCGAATTATCAGTTGAGGGGATTATACCTATAAAATGAGAGGTTGGTACACCTTCACCGAAAACCATTATATCCTTGCCGTCCTCCCTTAGGTAAATTCTGGAGGTGGGTGGTTGAACGCCATCGGGTGCGGGTTTCGTACGGAAGAACCGGACATAATAGTATCTGTTATCGTCAATCCACACTATGTTGTAGATGCTTCCTTTAAGTTCATCCAGCAACTCTAGCGAATCTACATCGACTATCCTTACCACGCCTTCATCCAATCCGCCATGGGAGTAGTAATAGGCTAGCCTATTACCCTCTTCCGAAGCCTGGATGGTCTGAAAGACTATCTCATCGCCAACCTCCTTCGAGTTGACTAACTCGATTATTTCTCCATCTCGTGTAAGTAGCTCGACTTTATAGCAGTCTTTTTCGCGTACAAGAATAAAGTACCCTTTCCTCGTTACAGTTACAACCGTTATCCGTGGCATAAGGAAATACTCCGCTATCCTGGACTCTATCTTCTTGGCTAAGGTGGATAGCATTTCCCTTGTTTTACGGTCTTCATTTAACGCCCATTCTATAACTTTAGGGTTGTTTAAATCCTCCATCCAGATATAGGGATCCTCTATAGCGACCACCGTCGTGTACACCCCATTTTAAGTTATCATAAAAATAGGTAATTCCAAATAAAGTTTTAGGTAAAGCTAACGTGTCCAACCGCCCTTGGAATATCCGACTGAAGATTAAAGAAAGATAACAATATATAAAAAATATGCCTATGTTTTTTGAGGAACCTGTATGGAGGTAAGAAAAATCATACCTTTGATCAACATAGTTTTATTTGCAATATTCGTCTACTATCTTTTATACAGGATTTATCCAATGTTCCAGGGTACCGCTTACAGTCAGGGAGCATTTCTACTCTTGTTAGCATCGATCATAGGCCTTGGTATAGCAGTAATCATATCTATACTTTTATTCTGGTTTAATGTTGGAGAAGAAGAGTCAATCGAGACCTTGAACTTCAGACCCTAAATATTAGTTATTTCTATTGCTCCGCGTTTACATGTAACATAGCAGGCTCCGCATCCCCTACAAAAATCTTGTATAACTGTTGGATAACCGTTTTCCTTTAAAATGATACCTTTACAGTTGAGGTTAACGCATTCCAGACAGGTGTCGCACTCCCTGTTAATTATCACAGCCTTTCTTGTAGATGAAGATTTAAAGGAGAGGGATGGTTTTAGGAATATTACTTTACCTCCATCTGTCTCCATCAGATGAAAAAGTAACCTGCATGTTTTAGCGTAGTCTTTGTAGTCGAGGTTAATTACCTTCCCCCATTTATCGACCTTTACTTTAGAGTTATCCCATATGACGATGATCTTTCCTCCGCGCCTAACTATTTTATTTACCTTTTTACTGTCGAAGAATTGTTTGTCCAGTATAAGTATTATAGGCCCTTCCCGGTATCCCGAGTCAACCAGCCCCCAATAGACCCCATACACCATTGAAGGAGGAGTGACGATATCAAATAAATCGCCTATGTTAGCAATTTTGTAAACTGTAGGCGTTACTAGATGGGTGGCAACGTGAATACCGCTTTCAGGATAAGCATACAATGATGTTACTCCCACTGTTATTGGAGTAAAACTTTCCTGGAGAATTTCTACAAAGTTTCTTAAAACTGCCAACGAAAGGAGAGAAAAACTACCATTTATTTTAAATGCCCGTTTACCCCCTTGGGTATGTAAAATTTTTCTGAAGACCCGGTTGGAGAAAAATTCTGTATTAATTTTCCAGGTCTTATGTACCCGTATTTTATGGTTAGTGTTATTTATGGAGTCGGTGTAAATAGGAGGATCATAGTCGAGAAGGTTTAGACGTAAACCTTGTGCCACTAGTTTAGAGAAAAAGTTTAGTGGTGGCGGATTCATGGGATAAACCGGATAAAAATCTTTCTCTGTTTCCAAGCAAGGAGGGGCAAGTGTAACCAACTGCTTTTTCTTTGAAGCATTTATGGGAAACTTTCCAAGAATTTTTTCCTGGAGGAGGGAGAAATAGTAAACCAGTACCTTGAAATTATCCCTTTTCCTGCGTATGAAACCCTCTTTTTCTCCGAAAACCATGTTGAGGTAGTTCCACCTGTACGGGATAAACCAATGCTTGTTAAATGTGGGACTTCTCTCAGGATAATCGGGTAAAATTATTCCATTATAATGCATATCGCTGGAGAAAAGGGATAACTTTTCTCCAACATAAAGTATGAAGATTGGTTCTTCCGCAGCTTCACTAACATTAGATAAGTAGTCTAAATAAATGGAAAGAATTTTATCGTCGTCAAATACTATACAGGACAGTTTCAGGTTTTTTAAGAGATAAATTATCTCCGCGGCCTCCTCCCTCCTCAAAACTAATATTGCTAGTACTCCTCCACGTACACCGCCATAAGTATAGAAATAGAGTATATCTAGAAGCTTGCGAAAAGCCGTTTTTTCGACTTTGGCTATGGCTAAAGCTTTTAGCCCCGTGATAGATAAGCCCAGAGACCTTTCTAAAGCCTCTCTAACGCTACTAACCACCAGTACATTCTCAAAAGTATGTCCCTCTATTAGCTCTGATATCGCTTTATCGACGTACATTTTACTGAAGTTCATGGTCTCTACGGGTATATTCTTCTAATGGTTCTTGGAAAAGGTATAGCGTCAACTATATGGTCTAAGCCACATATCCACATGGTTAACCGATCTAATCCAAGACCGAACCCAGAATGGGGAACGCTTCCATACCTTCGTAGATCTATGTACCATTCATATTGACTTTGTTCAAGGCCAAATTTCTTTATCTTTTCGAGAAGTTCATGAATGTTCTCTATCCTTTCTCCGCCACCGATTATTTCGCCGTAGCCTTCAGGAGCCAAAAGATCCGCTGACAGTGTAACTTCCGGCCGTTTTGGATCATTTTTATGGTAAAAGGCTTTAGCCTTTTCCGGGTAACCGTAAACAAAAACGGGTTTGTCGAATTCAAGTGTTAAGGCTCTCTCCTCATCTGCGCCGAAATCCTCGCCCCATTTCAACTGGAAACCTTTTTTAGAAAGTATCTCTAGTGCCTCGTCATACGATATCCTGTAAAAGGGAGGCTTTACGTTTTCAAGTAACGTTACGTTACGTTTCAACAGTTCTAATTCCTTTCTCTTGTTTTCAAGAACCTGGTCGACGATATAGCTTATAAGTTCCTCCTCAAGCTCCAAGAGTTCCTTGAAAGTATACCATGCCATTTCCGCCTCTGCGTGCCAGAATTCTGTCAGGTGTCTTCTAGTACGGGATTTCTCTGCCCTAAAGGATGGAGCAACAGTGTAGACTTTCTCCAGAGAGAAGATTAAAGCCTCTAAGTAAAACTGCGAAGACTGGGTCAGGTAAACTCCCTTTCGATCGAAGTAGTCGACTTCGAAAAGGGATGCCCCGCCTTCTACGGCAGCCGTTATGAACATAGGGGCCTGGACTTCCAAGAACCCCTTTTTCCTAAAGAATTCGTGTAGGCTTCTAAACACTTCGTCGCGGACTTTTAGAACTGCATTCATTCGCCGGCTTCTAATCCAGAGATGCCTTACATCAAGCAAAAACTCCCTTGAAGCGCCTTTGGTTATGGGAAAGGGTTCCGCCAAGCTTATAGTCTTGAAATCAGTTGCTCTCAACTCTAGACCTCCAGGCGCCCTAGGATCCTTCTTAACAATCCCTTTAACATGTATGGATGACTCTATAGTAACGTTTTCTGCTTCACTAAAGAAAGGGGAGCTGGAGTCGACAACTACCTGTATTATGCCTGTAGCATCTCGTAAAATTATGAAAACATGCTCCTTCTGTGTTCGAACCCTATAGACCCATCCCCTTAAAGCCACCTCGGATCCTAAAGGTTGTTTTTCAAATACCTCCATAACGCTGGTGAATTCAATAGTAGATCCCCTCTTCCACACAAAGAATACATTTACATATAAATTCTATTCTATCCAATAAAAGTATCTAGTCGTGAGCAGGAAAAAAGAAACCTTTAACAATAACAATCTTAACATCTACCTGCCCTGGCTTTGGAATCGTTTATCCGGTTTGGTGGTTGCCCGTGCATGGTTGCCAAAGTGACGAGAATATCCGAAATACTATGCATGGGTTCATCCCGCCTTTTGGGCGCCCCTTTGACCTACCTACGGGGGCGCCTACACACTTATTCGGCACCCCCTCGGCGAATCTAGGGTTTGCCTCATCCCCCGGCCTACGGCTCATCAGCTCATCGGCTTACCGAAATACATGTACCTAGATATCCAGATATAAATTTCATGGCGAAAAACTATAGGTAAAATACTTGCAAATCACCATAATCACGAAA
>Ga0180301_10000098_pt1 | contig 59035 bp, 126 predicted proteins | sample GuaBasSediGuay16_FD_121797 | JGI IMG/M metagenome (GOLD analysis project Ga0180301, IMG submission 121797) | Subseafloor sediment microbial communities from Guaymas Basin, Gulf of California, Mexico - Guay16, Core 4569-2, 12-15 cm | ecosystem: Environmental > Aquatic > Marine > Hydrothermal...
AGAGCTTGAATGATTGCAAGGCTGCTTTAGACAGAAGGACACGTGAGTGGGAAGGAGCTAGGAAGCTATACCAGTCCTGCACAAGTGAGCTTGATAAGGTGGCAAGAGAGAGGAACGCTCTTAAAGCCGAGGTCGACCGTCTTCGTAAGATGGAGAACGTGGATGTGTATAAGAAAAAGGTGTCCGAATTAAGTGCAAGAGTTGCACAGGCGGAAGGGATATTAAATGAGATTAGAAGTATACTGCACAGTGCTGGTTTAATATAGAGGAGGCAGCCGTGGTGTTTGGAAATGGACCAACCGGAAATGAAATAGTCGCTGGCGTCAGACGCCTGATACAACAGAGAGATGAGTATAGAATGAAACTTGAGCAGTGTCAGAGGGATCTTGAAAAAAGGAGGAATCTTGAAAAAAGAATAGCTACTTTATCGGCTAGAGTTGACAAGATAGCCGATATAATCGACCAGATACGTAGGATAATAGGAGGACAACAATGGCCCAGAGCAATGATATAACGAAGCTAGAGCGTAGAGTAGAAGAACTGGAAAAGCAGGCAAAAGAACTTCTTGCTGCTCTCAAAAAGTCAGAGGAGAAAGTACAACCTGCCCCTTCAGAAGCGCCGCCCAAAAAAGAGGCGCCACCTAAAGCCGAAAAAAAGGCACCACCCAAAAGAGGGGCAGGTATAGGTCTTTTACTTGTTGGTACAATAGCTGCTTTAATGCTTGCGAAGAGCTAGCTATGACCGAAGAAGAACTCCAACAGCTACAGTCAAGGCTCGACGAGCTTACTAGGGCTATATCTGAGATAAGGGACGCTGTAGCCCAGACCGTAGAGGAAAAAGTCCCGACGGGGCTTAAAAACACCATCATTATACTCGGCCTAGCGGCACTGCTTAAAAAGCCGTGGATGATACTACTTGCGGCATTACCGTACCTTATGCAGAAGAAATAAAGGGGGGATAGCCATGAGGACACTTAGATGGCTTGAGGATGTGCAACGCTCGGTATCGGCTATAAATCTTCCTGGGCGATCTGGATTTGGCGGAAGTGGCAACTTGGCCGATATAACCGATGTGGAGATGATAGTGGAAGCAACCAAGCTTCCAACAAGGCAGGAGTTCGGAGTTGTACCATCTAGGGAGATAAAGACTGGCAAAGAGCCAGTTACAGAGACAGAGCTGGATACTATACTAGCTGGATTGAACAGAAAAAATGTATTTGGGAGATTCCAGGCTCCGATGGTAACTGTTGATTATGCCGTGGAGTACGGGGTCTCGTGGGCTTTGTATTACGGAGCAGGGAGAGAAGTACTTAATAAGATAGGCAAGCTTGACCCGGATAAAGCAAGGTACGATGAGCCCAAATATCTCAACGAAGCTGATCTTAAGAAGGTAGTGGAAGCTGCTTTAAGAGCCGCTAGATATGCTATGACCAAGGTGTTTACAGCAGACCTGAAAGACATAAAAGAACTAAGAGACAGTGACATAAGAAATGCTGGTGTGGAAATTCCGGGGTTTGATGATGTGTGGGCAACCTGGATTATCAAGGTAAAGAGGGAGTCGCAACATTCGCAGGGGCTAATACTATGATGCTAGAAAAGGATGCTTCAGTAACAGAGGACGAGATATCTCTTATAGTAAGGGCACTTACTGCCAAGAACGTCTTCCCGGAATGGCTAAAACCCGCGGCAGCTCCTCCGGAGGTCCCTCCTGAAGCTCCACCTGGGCCAGAAATTCCTCCAGAGGCCCCGCCTGAAGAAGAGGAAGGAGAGAAAGAAACACCAAAGGAAAGTATGCTTCCTCTGGTGGCTCTCGCTGTTGGGGCATTGTTACTTCTTGGAAGGAGATAGAAAATGGGATATACAAGTCCCACACTGAAGCATGCCACTAAAATAGCCCCATCTTTTTTTTCCAGAGAGATAGGAGTGATTCCTATCGGACTGATACTGGCAGAGTTTGTGGGGTATCTGATGTATACAGACAACCTTATGGAGCAACTCCCGGCGTACCCGGATGTCCCACCAGATCCTCCCATACCAAAAGTTCCCATATTCGGAAAGGGACTTACGATCGCCCATGCAGTCAGAGGAGGAGTTGAAATAGCTCTCCGTCATCACGACTTTCCTCCTAAGAGAAATAGTCCTCAGTATTTAAGTCAGACACACTTCAATACTTTAGTGAACTACGCTCATAAATTTGCAATACGAGCACCATCTGAGTATAAAAGGAAGGAAAAGGTGCGTAAATGTGCTGTTTTCAATCTAGTATGCTGGACCGCAAAAGAAAATGTTCCAAGACCGGACATGTGGTGGGAAAAATACAGCGAGCCTGGATCAAAACTACCTACAGAAGTGAGATGGGGAAGGCACTCCTCACTTATTAGAACCCTCATCCCATATGAACTTGCGGTAAGAGGATATTTCAGGTATCCGGACCAGCCGTCCAGTAGGTTCTATACAGTAGAAGATACGGATGCAGAGCTGGAACATCTCTGGAAGCTAGTTCCTGCTATCTACAGACAGCCAGCTATTATGAAGTTTATACTTACACCTGATAAAAAGAGAAGGCTATATATCGGGTTTAAGGGAACAGCGTACAGAAAGCTTGTGTTATCCGACGCAAATAGAGGCCCGTTCCTTATGAGGAGCTACGATAGTTTTGTAAGAGAGAGGATGGCAAGCATTCTGTCAATAGACGACGTTGTAAAGGAAAGGATCGTCGAGAGAGTAAAGGCCGCTGTATCGGAGATACAGAACAAGTATGGTATAACGGAAGCGCAGGCTAGGAAGGTTCTGTTTGAAGGACTGTTCGAGATGCACGCATCTAACCCATATATAAAAGAGGCAATATGGAGCTATCTAGATGCGTCAGGCGGGGCACCCGACGAAATTCCGGTAGAGGTACTTGCACAATTGGTAATAGGTGGCATACTTAAATCTCAAGATGCCCTGGAGAAGGCAGGAAAAATTGTGGAGAAGATAAACATGGCAAACGTAGGTTTCCTCCTAGTAGTTGCAACAACAGTTGTGGCCTGGAACTTATTACCTCCTGAATGGAAAGACCCTGTAAAGCTAGGGAAAAAACTCTATGAGTGGGCAAAAGAGCACATAAAGATAGATGTAACTCCAAGTAAGCCTCCTCCTTCTCCTCCCCCGCCCAAAGAGGGCATCCCTTGGCTTTTGGTTGCTGCAGGAGCCCTCATTCTGATCGGCCTCACCTCAGAGTGATCAAACGTGTAGTACTTCTCCAACGCTAGAGAAGAGCTTAATCGCCTTAAATCCCTTCTTGTGTATCATCTGTAGAGTCCACCTGATTTCCACTTTGAACTTCGGTGGCGGATCTAACGTCAAAAGAAAGCTATCACTTACATAGTAAGCCGCTATTCCTTTAACGAAGTTCAACTTCTTCCACCCGAACAAGCTTTTATAGTAAATCGGTATATCCTGAATGCCTCCTCTCTTGACACATCCTCCCCCTGCGAACAGCTCGTACACAGGACCTCTAGATAGATACTTCATCACCTTCCGCTTAGAAGCGTGAAAGCGAATCTCAAACCCTGATAGAAACGTTTGCATTTTAACCTCCTATCTCCATAGGGTCTCGATGAAATCTTTCCAATAATCTGGACCTTCCCAAAGCATTATAGCCTCCGCCCTATCCCACCAGAAGTTCATAAAGGCAGTGAATATATCCTCTGCATGTCCAGGCTCGCCCCAGTCTGGATCATTGTTGCTTACCCAAAACTCCGTTATCCAGAGGGGTCTGTTGCCTGCGAAATTCCTAACTGCCTTCCAGTAGTTAAGCTTGAGTTTAATCGGTCCCCACTTCAATAGAACAGCATCGGTGTACGCCTTCTCGTAACCTTCTATAGTCGGCTTTTTTCTGTACCACTGAACAGGGAAGTATTCGTTAACTCCAACTATTCCAGTGCGCATTCTCCAAGTATTCCTGTGTGAAAGAACAGCCTTTGCAACCTCCTTCTCCCTTTTCTTGGTTTCAAAGTGGAACCTACCATGACCTATGCTGTCAGCTATCTTCCTGAAAAGTCTGTAGTCACCGAAGATAGCCCTTGCAAACTTTATAAGCCAGATCTTATCCTCTACGATGGGGCTTGTAAAGAAAGAAGCATACGTGATTTTTCCTTTGTAAATGTCTCTAGTGCTGTCGATGAGCCAATTCCACTCTCTGGTATGCTTTGTAACAGAATACAGCTCGTTTCCTATAACAAGCGCATCAGCTTCCTCGGACTGTGCTACTTCAGCTATCGGCTTTAAGATATTCAGCCAGTACCCTGCGAACCAGTTATCTTTGGCTAAGTGGAACCCCATCCACCAGGAATACCTCTTGTCAGGACCAACTAGGCCCACCTCTCCAGGGGTAGTGTGGATCTTCACCACTACCTTAAACCCATAGGACTTTACGAAGGCTATGGAGTTCGCAAGGTCATCCAGGACCTCCTGTTGCACCTTCTCGGATGGAACCTGATCGTACCTGTCGGCTTCCCAAAAAACGTCCCACAGAACTATCGTATTAAACCCAAGCTCCTGTGCAAGATCAAGCTCCTCCTCGCAGACTTCATCGAGCTTGATATGAACTCCAAAGTATTTGGTCTTCATAGACACCTCCTCCTTTTTTGGGACACAGCTTAAAATGACAGCTAACGCCAATGCGGACAAATACCTTATCATCTCTAACCTCCTACGTCAACACCTATTAGCATCCCCCCAAGATTCAGGTCTTCCCTCCACCACCTGTAGCTTTCCTTCCCTGTTCCAACCCATCCTTGCTTCTCTTCAAGACTTACCCACTCCTTGCGCAGGTATACCCTAAGATACTTGAATCTAACCCCAATTTCAAGCCCAAACCCCAAAAAACCAGGTCTTGCCCATATGTTGGTGTCCCTAAAAGGCCACCCTGCATCTACGGTTTCTATGACAAAGGGCCAACCGGCTATCCCCTCAAGGTATAACCTGTCACCAATTCTATATCCAACCCCAGCGAAAATCCTCGTAACTTTATGTTTGAAGGTAAGATCACAGCAAAGCCTCTCCGAGTAGGATGTTCCGGAAAGTATCAGTTCAGGGTTTCCTGCCTTTCGTATCTCGGCCACATAGTCAAGCCCTCTGTCCGAGTAGAAAGCTGATCCCCCAATTCCGATGGCAAGAAGTATAGCCTTCAGCATAAGCCCTCCTCCTTTAGCATTTTTTCCAGCTCTTTGTACCTGTCTACAACCTTATGCTTCTCGTACACAAGTTTCTGCCCCTCCTTTCCTATCTTTTCTCTTGCCTCTTCGTGGTTCAGGTAATACCTCACCATTTCTACAGCCTCCTCCACCTCAAAGAACCAGTCCAAATGAACTCCCTTTTTAAAGTCCCTCTCCATCCCAGGGATGTATCTGGTAAGATGGAGTTTACCTATCGCAAGACAAAGCCAAAGCCTTCTTGTATAGTAATTCGGAACGTCAAAGTGGTTTATTCCCAAAGTTATCTTCGCCTTACACAAAACCTGGCAGTACTCCGGCTCGGGTGTTATCCAGCTCATAGCGTATTTTGTATCCCAGTTGCCTATGGTAAGAAGCTTAAAGTTACTGTCTATTGCATACACAAGCCTTTTACGTTCAGGCGCAAGTGGAAGGTCTCTGTAGGCGTTTCCTCCGAAGCTCACATCGTATTCTTCACCAACAGGATAAGTCTTGTGAATAGGAGGATATACTCCTATATGCCACTCTCTACACCTCGCAAACCCATTTGCTTCATACCAATCCTGTTGTGCTGAGTTATTTATCAAGATCATATTGAGAAGTTCTCTGTTGTTCCAGAATTCCTTAATAAAGCTGTTGCCTCTATGGTCTCCGTTGAACTGGACAAACCGACATCCAGTCTTTCTCTTTATACTGTCTATCATATCCGGGGTAACCTGAGGATGCTTGAAGTAAAACAGAAGGTCCGGTTTAAAGTTGACCGCCTCACTTACTATCCGGGACAGATCTACATCAGTAAACGGATACACCTCCCATCCGAGGGCCTCCATAGCATCGGTGTGTTGCTTTGTCCACCAAGGCTTTCCTCCTATCGCAACGAAAAAGACCTTCATGTTGTCTCCTTTCTGAAAATCATAGCATTCCACAGAAGCCACTTAACTCTCTTTATTCCAGGACATTCGGACATTTTCTTCAGCAAACTCGAAGTAACGTCTTTATCGTAATAAAACCCAAAGGACTCGAAAATCCTTATCCAGAAGTCCTTGGGCTGGCAGTTCACATGCTCTGTTCCTTTCTGTCCTGGCCCTGCTGCGGACCAAAACACAGTATCTGCAACCGTGCAGTTCTCCACCAGTACAGCGGAGTACCCTTCCTGGATATGTTCCCCAACCTCTATACAAAGACAAAGATCAAACCTGGGAAGGTCCAAAGGCTTTGTAAGATCGGCCAGAATAAACTCCTTTCTCCCAAGAAGCTTCCCTGCTTCTTGGCACGCATCCACCCCGAGGACTCTACATCCTGCTCTTCTGAAGGGAAGAAGGTATATTCCAGGCCCACATCCTAAATCCATAACCGTCTTAGGTCTAAAGGCTTCCAACAGGATCGACCCCAGTTCTTCCGCCTGCTGAGATTCCCATTCTATAATTCTCTGCATCATAGGAGAATAGATATCGAACTTTTTAAACGCCTCAGGAGCGTCTTTTTTGATCCTTCCCGTGTCTTTATACTCCCCGGCAGAAAAACGGGGCTTCTGGGGGCGTTTCTGAGCTTCCTGAAGGTATTCTACGAAACGGGCGAGCTGGGATTTCGTCCTCTGAGGGGTGTAGATCGAAACCAAATCTCTTGCCTGTCTTACGAGCTTGTTTCTAACCTCAGGATTGCCCTTTAGATACTTCAAAGCTTTAATGCATCCGGCAGCGTCTCCATCCTCGAGCACATACGCAGTTTCCATGTGCTTCATAAAGTCAAGCCCTCCAGTTCCCGCAAAACCAACCGCACAACATCCACATTTCATAGCTTCGGCAACAGGTGCGGGCCACCCTTCAGGATATGACAGATGAAGGTAGTATTCGGCCATCTGGTATCTTTTGGAAAGTGCTCTCTGGGTAAGATTTGACGCTATGTCCACCTTAAATCCAAGGCTTTCAAGACGAGGAAGTATATAGTCTATAAAGGTACTCGCCTTTTTTCTTCCGAGTATCACCACACTATCTTTCACCTTTTTGTCTGAAAAGACAAATGGAGAGTCCGGATGTATAAATGGGTTAACCACAAAAACGGGCAGATTTATTCTCTTCTTTATCTCTTCAGCAGAAGGTTCACTTACCGCCATAGCAGCTAAAGCATTGCTGTATTTCTCTATATTTCTCATAAGAGAGTGATTCTGGACAAATATCACTTTTTGTCCTTTAAGTTGGTCCACCAAATTCACATCAACTTCAGGAATAACCCATAGATCCATATCGTCCGTGATAGCTCCGAGAGGGACATCTGGCTTAGGGTCCATCCACCACAAATCCAAGCCAGGCTTGTCGGGCACAAGAAAGGCATCGTACCCCATCTCCCTCAGCAGAGCTACGTGCCACACTATAACAGCCACGCCGCCTACAGGAACTTTTGGGCAAGTTGTTATGTAACCTATCCTCATAAACTGTACCCGAATGCCTCTATGTCTTTCCGGTAGATATCCGCTACTATACGACGGGTTTCCTCTGTATAGTACTCCCAATATGGTCTGTGAGAGCTTCGGTTATCGTGAGGAAGCTCAGCCTTCACTCCAATTATAGAGCAGACCTTCTCAAAATCTTCCCTGAGATTTTCAAACCTACCTACAAAATCTACAAAAATACGACCCGAACTATCCGTTATCCAGTCAACTTGGTTACTGAAGAAGCTGTATCTGTAGTAGTGATAAAACCCTGGTGGATCTATGTGCAGGTTTGGAAGGTCTTTGCAGAAATGCTCAAACGAACTGTATTTATCCAGACCTCCCTGGATTCCGTCATCTTCTTTTACCTTGAAGTAAAGCGACACAAGTCTGTCCCAGGGGTTTCTTACAAAGCAGAACTTAAATGCCCTTCTGAAAAATTCCTCATCGATAAACTTCAGCTCAAGTAAAGACATGACACTCATATGGGTAAACGTAACCATACCTCTCCCTGTAAAATCCTTCAGTGATTCCGGCCATTTAATCTGTATCATGCCATGTTTACTCAAAGCGTTAAATATGCTTGTGCCAGCGGTTCTTGGAATCCATATGAAAAGTACATCTTTGTTGCTCATCTTACACCTCCTTGCTTATTACAAACATTAACTATAGGCAATTATGCTGTTCAAAAACAGCTCTTTGCCCGACTCTTGCTTCTTCATAAAGACCTTTTTGGACCTCTTAGGGCCGTTTTTGTATTCTATCTTTCCGTAGGCTATTCCAAATCCATCGAGCTTGTCTATTATGCTCAAGTCCTCAAGCATCTTGGGGCTTGCTTTGTATCTCGCCGGAAACTCGCATATAAGCCTTCCCCTTGCGGTGTAATAACCTTCCTCTTTCCCTATGCACCATCTTACAATTGGGTTTTTAAGGTCTTCAAGCAGTTCCACAACTTCAGAAGATGTTGTAACTACAATTATCTCATAGCGTTTGTTTGTGGACTGTATCGATAGGCTTTTTATAGCTGCCTCCACCTGCTCTGGGTTGTCTCCACGAACAAAGACCGATATCTCCGGCTTTATCGACTTGGAAATAAGCCATTCCGGGTAAACCTCAACATCGAACATCGCTCCTCCTTTCTCTGCTTGGATGGTATTCAGCTACCGATAAGTCTCTTTTTTGTCTCTCTGGCATATCTGACTTCAAATCCATAGTCAAACTCCCCTCGCTTTGCGGCGGCGTCTGCTGAAGCTCTACCTATGTGATACACAAAAGCATCCTTTCTCCACACAGGCCAGTAGCCTGCTCTTCTCACTCTCCAGTTAAACTCACTTTCCTGACCATAAAATCTAAACTCAGGGGAGAATCCTCCTAAAGCCTCCCATACGTCTTTCCTTAAAAGATAGCAAAATCCGGAAAGCTCCGATGTGGTCCATTGACCTCTGAAGTCACGTGCTACCTTCTCTGCAAAACTGTGCGCATCTTCTGGAGAAAGCTCGCTTATGATCCTCTGTTGAGTTGCACACATATTCGTGGATGGTCCAACAATAGCAATACGCTGGTCGAAGGAGAAAGTATGGACCATACGTTCTAGCCACCCGTCAGTGACAATACAATCGGAGTTAAGCAGGCATATAAACCTACATTTGCTCTTCTCTATAAGCTCATTCCATAAAACTCCGAGTCTTTCCTTTCTCTTATAGTTGTCAACTACCGTAAGTCTGTACCTCCACTTTGTGTGTTCAAGCACCGAATCTATACACTGTCTCTCTATATCCGGGAGATTGTATCTCACAACGATAATCTCCACCGTGTCCGGAACAGGTGGGGGCTCTTTAAGGAAAGGAATCGCCAGTTTCTTCCACGCTTTATAGCGTGGGCTATCTTCCTTGCCAAGATGAACTAGTCTTACATCCGAATCTACGTATCCCACCTTAAGACCTTTCTTCCTTGCTCTTGCTACATATTCGGTATCTATGCCTCCGTATAACTTATCTTCGACAAATCCCCCAAGATCTTCCCATACGCTTCTTTCCGCAAACACCATGCCGCCATCTACAGAATCCATCTCGTAGATCTCTCCGACTTTATACTCGCTCTGAAGCACTGTATCTTCGTAAGGCAGAGTTATCCACCCTGGGTTTTCCAAGCTCCTATATGCGGAAACTACCTTTTCAAACCAGCCTTTGGGGAGGATTATATCTCCATCCAAATAGCAGATCCATTTACCTTTGGCCTTTTTTATCCCAATGTTAGCTGCTACTCCCTTTCCGTAGTTCTTATCAAGTTCAATAAGAGTTACATCTTCAAATTTCCTGAGACATTCGACTGTACCGTCGGTAGACCCGTTGTCTACTACTATAAGCTCAAATGGCCTTGGGGTATTATTCAGTATAGAGGATATACACTTCTCGTGCATATCCTTTCTATTCCAAGTAACCACTACAATAGACAGATCTCCTTCCGGGACCTCTTTTGTTTCCTTTACAGCAGGGAGTTTAACTTCACCGAATATAGCAGGATGTGGAGAAGCATTTGGAAATACCGACTTAACCTTCTCTATAGCTTCTTTCAAAGACATCCCCTTAGATGCCAACCAGAATACCACGGCAGCAACGGACCTCGAAATACCCATATCGGAGTGGACAAGAACTTTCCCCTTCTCTAGCCCTTCTTCAATGAATCCAATCGCTCTGGCTTTAAGCTCCTCTGGCCAGGGAGTACCATCGTTTATGGCTATCCGTCCGTAGACCACACCAGGAACGACAACGGGGTCTGAGTGAGTACACGAAAGCACATAGGCAAACTGTTTTATCTTGGATTCGTCCCGTGCGTCCTGGATGTCTCCGACAAAGAGGTTAGGTTGTATCTGGATCATTGCCCCTCCTCTTTTTCCGCCATCTTCTCTCCAAGTAAGAGTTCTATCAGCATCTTTAACCCACATTCTTCAAAAACCCACCCATCATAAGGCCCCCCTCTTATCTTTGGCCCCCAGAAGATACACCACTCTCCCCTGCTCTGCAAACAGGGATGGCCTCCCAGTAAAGGGCATTTACGCTGTTCCCGTTCCATCTTTCCTCCTTTGTTATGGAATCAATCCAGCTAACTCTTTAATAGCGTACCAGCCCGGATTGAAAAGCCGAGCTACACCCCCCTCCAGACAGGTAAGACCAATGCCTCCGAGGATCAACAACCCGCATATTCCAAAAACCCACCCTAGAACTTGGTCTGAGTCGAAGCACTCCTGTTCTTCCTTAACTCGACAGCGCCACGCCCACAAAAGACGCCATAACCCATACGTCACCAAAAGTATAACTACTCCCCACACGAGGCTCGCTACAGCCGAAATCATTACTTGCCTCTGTGCCAGTTTCCACACCTGCGGAGCTGTCTGCTCGATAACCCTCTCAAGCCTCGTTGCCAACTCAAGCAGTTTCTCCTCCATTATTGCCTCCTTGTTGGTTTCCAACCTCCTCGATTGATGAAACGACCACCAAGTCTCCACAGGAAATAAGCAAGTCTTACTCGCCGCCACGAGGAAGGCTTCTCGTACCACCGTGGATACACTCGGTTTAGTGTATCGAGCATCCCCATCATGTCCTCATAGTTCCTGGACATCATTGTCCCCCTTTTTCGGCTCTTTTATCTCCGAATTATATCCATCTGGTGCAATAAGGAGTGCGGGATCTTCAGAAGTATCTCCACACCATTCGCCGTAGAAAAAAGCCTTTACTCTGGCTCTACGTTCCCAGAGCAGCCTCAGTATCTTCACTTCCTCTAAAGTTTCAGCAATTAGATATACGCCAAATGTCTCAGTAATTCCACCCAAATCGGCATATTCAACTTTCATTCCCCCTCCTCAGTCCAAAGATCACAGACTCCATTCCTTTCCTACCACCACCCCTTAACCTCCGCTGTGATATATCCCGAAACTACGGAAGATACAAACATCACAAGAAAGCAAGCTATACACTCTAGGATGCCTAACCCCCTGAACACAGTAACACCAAGCACCACTCCAACGGAAACGAAGAAGGCGGCGCCGGCGACAGTATCACCATCACCATATCTCTTCATCATCTGGACGATCCAGCCGTAGAAAGCCCCAATCATTATGGAGACTATCACTGCTGCCGTCATCTCTCCTCCTTATTGTGTCTCCTTAGCTTAAGAGCCACAGGTTCCATTCCCTTAAAATACAGCCTCCTGGGTGTAACTCTAAGCCCGTGCAACCTTAAGTGACAACGCTGACAAAGACAAATCAGATTGTCCTTGGATAAGTCCGATTTTATCCGATTTAGGTGATGAACCGTGAGGCAATACCCATTTTCGGGATCGTGAGGATGGCCGCAGATTTCGCATTTCCATCCAGCACGCTCTTTTACTTTCTTAGCTATCTCCGACCAGTTGGATGGATATTCTTTTAAGTCTACCGGCATGTGGTACCTCCATCTACAGAAAAGCCAAAATCGATCTTAGGGGTATTCCCGTGCCTCCTGAAGGGGCCTTGCGCCGAGGTTGAGGTCTGGATGTGGGTCGTTCAGGTAGTACTCTACAGTGAAGGCAGGACTGCCCGCATCAAAACAGTAGACGTATACCGCAAGACGCTCGATCTTATCTATGTACTTCTTCACAAACTCCTTCATGCTGTATTTACACCCCACAAACCCGGACAGGTGCATAAATTCGATCTCTCCGTCGGGATTCTCCTTCTTGAATATCCTGTCTTCGTCGAGGAAAAAGGCTATCTTCATCTTAAGGAGTATATCTTCCTTCTCCTCCTCGGGAAGGTCGTCTTTGAGCTTAACGTACCCGAACCTGAGGAAGAACTTCCCTTCGTACTTACATATAGCCATGTTACCCCCCTACGCAAACGTATACGATCTCCAGAAAGAGAGCCAAGACGTACAAGAAGGCGGCGGTGCTGTTCTTCTGGTTCGTAGAGTACAGCTCCAGAAATGCGGGGACAATCTTGTCCGGAAGCAGCTTGTGCACCCTCTTTATCCCTATCGTAGCCCGGATGGAAAAGTAGCTACCGCACGCCATCAAGCCCCAGATCGCAGCAGAGAGAAGAAGCTTGATCATTTTTCCTCCTCAGTCCTAAAGAGAACGAATATCGGCCCGTTCCCGTACGGTTCCCCTCCGTACCCCGGACCTTTAAGCCACATCCCGTCTTTCCAGACCTTCACCACCTCGAACTCCACATCGTGCGGGACTCCGACCCAAGAGGCGAAATCTTGTCTGTACACGATCCTGTTGCCCTTAGGAAACCTCATCGTCCCCTCCTGGCAATTCCCCGAAACTCAACCCACGCCCCAGGCTTTCAAGCATCTCCCTCATCTGGTCTACCATATCCTGGGTCTGTTCCTTCTCCGATCTAAGTTCTATCTCTTCAAACTCACGTAGAGTTTCAGCTTGAGCCTTCCCCTCCTTTGAATTCCTTAGCCTGAACCAAGCGGCCATGAAAGGACTCTGTTCCGGTACAAGAGACATAAGGCTCTGCTCTATCTTCTGCATACACCCAAGAAGTTCATCGACGTTATTTTTCTCCGCCCAATGCCTTGTCTTAAACCACAGCCTTTCGTAGTTGATCTGTCCGTTCATGGTTCCTCCTTATCCTTCCTCCAGAAGCTCCTCTATTCTTCTCTTTATGTCCGGTTTTGCCCCAACTACCCTCCCGAGCAACTTCCCATCCTTGAACACCAATACTGTGGGTATGCTCTGAACATTATACCTCTCAGCTATGTCGAACCCCTCTTCTATGTTAAGCTTGCCAAACTCGACCCCTTCCATCACATTTGAGATTTCATCCAGAAGAGGGCTTATAAGCTTGCATGGAAGACACCAATCCGCCCAGAGGTCCACAACCTTCTTTCCCTCCGAGACGAAGGAGTCAAATTCCTCTTTTGAAAGTTCTTTGACCATTATTCCTCCTTTTCAGGTTTCCTCCATCTGCAACCTTTTCAAGCTGCGCAGAAATCAACCTCTCTAACGCCTTCCGCATTACCATGAGCTGGGCTTTGAGCTGAACTTGTTTGGCTTCACTGTAGGTCTCCAGCCATTTCAGGCACCTCTCGCAGAAGCAAAAGGTAAAACCGTTCAGCTCCACCTCCTTTGGCTTACAACTGCTTCCACATATCATACACTCAGCCACTATACTATCACCTCCTTAGCACTTCCAGCAACTTATCTGTGTCCGGATAGACCGTCTCCTTAACGACCGACCAAATTCGGTCTGTGTCCTCATCCGATAGATCTTTTGACTCCACCCACTCTTTGAAAGCTTCCTCTATGTTGCCTCCGAGTCTAAGCCATCGTGCCAAGAAAGCCTTTGCCTGAAACACTACATCCTCTTGAGTCAACATAGGCCCTCCTTTCTTTTTCTAGCTTGGCGTATTGCCTTAGCCATCTCGTCGTATAAGGTATAAATCCTATCCTCATCACCTTTCGCTTCGGCAGCAAGAATTAGCCCCACTAGATAATCCAACCTCTCTCGTTCTTTCTTAACTTCCAACTCCTTCCCTTCATGTAATTTCTTATGACAGTTCGAGCACAGCACAACTAAATCTTCTAGACTTTCCTCACCACGACAGTAAACCCAATGGTGAACGTGTAGGTCCTTGGTAGAACCGCATTCTTCGCACCTACGTCCCCGTAGCTCTAAAACCATCTCTCGTTTTTCCTTCCACTCCGGCGTGTTAAGATATTCCTCGTAAGGCATATTTTTCAGTTCCTCAAGCCTCATCAGCTTTTGACGAACTACAGACAACCTTTCCCCAATTGCCTTAAGCTGATCTTCTAAGTATAAGCTTAGATCTTCGCTGTTTATACAGTAATTAACATACTCGAATACTCTATCGTACGCAATACTTAAAATTGTAAGCCACGTTTTGATATCGTACGGGTCTACCTTGTTAAAATCTACTACCATCTTCCACCTCCTCGAATTTAGAGTATTTATTATACCACCGCAGATACACGCTCCCTATTGGGCCTCTTCTGTGTTTTGCTATAATTACCTCCGCCATGCCTTCTACATTCTTTCTTTCTCCATCTATTTCTACTTCATATATCCCGTAGTACTCCGGCCGATAGATGAACAGAACTACATCCGATTCGTGTTCCAGGGCTCCAGATTCTCTCAGATCCCCCAATCTGGGTCTATGATCCTCTCTTCTGTCTACATTTCTGGAGAGCTGTGCAACTGCTATAATCGGAATGTTTAAGTCTCTGGCTATATTCTTTACTCCCCTTGCAAGTGCGGTGATTTCCTGTTCACGACTTGCAAGTCCCTTTGGAGGAACCATCTTTTGAAGATAATCTACAATAACAAGCCTAATTCCCGCCGAGCTAAGCTTTCTAAGGATTTTGGCTCTTAAGGTGACAAGATCCAAAGAAGAATTGTCATCTATCCATAAAGGAACTCCTTTTAATTTCTCCGCGGTATCCCACAAATGGTCAATATCCATAGAGTTCGTACTATACCAGTCAACCTGTCCGAGATAGGACAAAACTCTTTCAGACCAAAGGTCAGACGACATTTCTAAAGAAAAAACCATAACGGGCGTACCTTTAAGTGCTAAGTTCAAAGCCACATTTAACACGAAAGCACTCTTTCCCATAGAAGTTGCTCCGGCCACCATAATAAGTTCTCCTGGACGCATTCCTCCCAAGTATCTATCCAAGGAACTAAATCCGGTCATAACACCATCATCAGAACCCCCATATTGCCTTCTTGTGAGAATCTCTTTAGCTTTGTCCCCTACCTGTACAGCACCATTTTCGACTTCCTCCATAGCCAGAAGTGAATCCACAGCCCAGGCAATTATATCGTGGATATCCTCCCGTCCCAAAATCTGAAGCCCTTCCTGAAACAGCGCTTTCACCCTTCTTTCTGTTGCTTTGTCTTTGATAAAGGAAATGTATCTATCCAAAACGTCGAAGGTCGCGGCTAACTCTAAGTCTGCAAGGTAGGATACTCCTCCTATTCTTTTTATAAGTCCTTTGTTTTCTAAATATTGTTTTACTATCACCCCATCTATATGTTCATCCTCATTGAACAACTCTACGATAGCTTTGTAAATAGTGCGGTTTGCGGTTGAGCTGAAATCGGATGGTTTAAGTTTCTCTATTACTTCAGGGATAACCTCCGGCATACTGAGCATAGTTCCTAGAATCCTTCTCTCTAACTCTTCCGTTTTTAGAAGGTTAACGGTATAGTCAACATCCCTCTCCATAGACCCTCCCTGGTAACTTTCCCGCAAAAGTTATACCTTCTCTTCTCTTTTCTATGTATAGCTCTTGGAATTGTTTAGAAAGTCTTCTTAATTCCCCCTTCTCCATATCGCAGAGATGTCTCCACCCACCCAAAAGCTCAACGCAGTCTTTAGCGATCGGATCTAACTTTGGTTTCCCGTAGTAGCCTATTCCTATAACTTGTTTTGTTACAGACTCCCATGCTTTAACAGCTTGAAACCTCAGCTCAGCCTCTTCTTCGGCTACAACAGCTTCTCTTATCTCCGCTATAGTAGGAAACCCTTTCCTAGTCCTGCTCCTAAGAAGCCACAATACACCTCTCTTAAGCTTAGAGAGCGGTATATCCTGTAGACAACGAAAGTAAAGTTCCATCTGCTCCTCGTCAAGCTCTTCTCCAAATCCTTTAGCCAGCATCACCATAAGTCCGGTGAATTCCTTCAGTTTCTCCATAGCTCCCTCCTAAATCTCCTCCCAATGTGCGGGGACTTCTTTGCTTTCTTCAACCTTCTTCTCTAACCAACGCTCCATTTTACCCTTTTTTCCGAAATCATAGTAGCCTTCTAATATCCTCTCAGGGATAGTATCGTTGCGGATTATGAAATCGAGACCTGCCTTCCATCCTCTATCGTTCTCACCAGTTAGAAAGGGAGTGCTGTTAGCCTTCCTAAAGACAGCTTCCCAATACTCCGGTTCAGGATGTTCCTTCAACCTAGTCTTAATTTTATCTTTCCGTCCGTTTGTAAGAGTACGGACCTTACGAAGATTAGGACAAAGCGAGTGATAAAGCTCAAGAAACTCTTGAGGAGTTAATGACTTTGTAGCTTTTACAAGCCCTGCTTCTTCTTTTTTCGCCGTCTCTTTCTCTGTACTTGTACCAGGCGTAGTACTTCCAGTACTATTTCCAGTACTAGCATCTTTGGTACTTCTGGATCTATCTCTAGTACTATTGCTATTTCTATTGCTATTGCTAGTACTATTACTATTACTATTTCTATTACTATTGAACACTTGGCTAACACTTTCCAAAGTGTTAGCCAAGTGTTGATCAACTGTAGGCCAAATATTGATCAAGTATTGACTAATATCCTCATTCTCAAAAACTTCGATAACTTGAGCAAACTCTGGGACTCTCTTCAATTCCTCCTTAGAAAGCTTCCTAAAGGAAGGATAGGCATCCAAGAAAAGCAACCAGAGGGGGGTGTGGGGGCAGGCTTTGTAGTCAAGAAGAACTGAAATCCTAACGAGCTCGGGTCTACCTTTTGCGTTGTATCTATGAAAGTTCTTTACAAACACAACCTCGTTATCTGGATCGTAAAAGATATTAGGTAGGGTATGCATAATCTCTCCGACTCTTGAGACCTCAGCTCCTGTTTCGAAAGCGATCGTATGTAGGCTGATGGGGTATATTCCTGATTCTGTCGTTAAATCGTTCGTGCATAGGTAAATGAATACAAGCTTAGCATCAAGGGGTAATTTTGAAAAAGAGGGATCTTTCCAAATTTTCTTGTAAATCGGGCGGTACTGTGACATCTTCACCTCCTTAAATCCCTACTTCCCTAAAGGCCCTTTCTTTTCGAGACATCTCTTCAGTAAAAGTGAACGCATAATTTAGATACATTCTAACCGCCCTTCTGATAACAGCAGAAATCGGCAAATCTTCTCTTTCGGCGATTTCCTCTAAAGCCCTACGTGTCTCTTCATCTAACCGAAAAGTTAGTCTTTCTATCCTGTTCTTGCTCAATGGCTATCCCCCCTTTCTGTCAATGTCTGACAATTAGAAGATATAAAAACGTGAGCTAAATGTCAAGAACTACACTTATTGGTGTAGTATACAGTGTCACAAAGAGAAATGGCCTGGGGGAGGAGCAGGGGTGCGGGAACCCTGGGAACGGGGGAGTGTCCGTTCCAACCCAGGCCATAAAGCTTTGATGTCTTCCCGCACTTTCCCTCCTTTCTGTGCCCCGGAAACGCTCGCGGAGAAGGTGACGTAGACAATCTACTAAATCTGTGGTTTTTTGTCAAGGCCAGATGACCCTTCTTCTATTTTATATCCTTTCTCCACGAAGCATCCGTCCTCCAAACAGCTTTTGCAGACATTTAAAGCTGCTTGAAGTGACGCCGCCTTAACCTTTACTGGGAAGGCTATTTGACCTGCTACGACCCATATCTCATAAACCGGGTCCTCATCCCAAGACATCTCGTTAAACGTCTCTATATGCTGTCTTATCTTCCTTGCTTTGTATATAGCATCCTGAATTTCAAGGAAAAGCCGTGTTGTGAAGGTTTTTCTTTTGCCTCTGTACTCCCCTCCTATTTCGGAGGAAAGAATCTGGTTGACTATCGTCATTTAGCTTTTTCTTCACCTCCTGCAAAGTGTATCTCTCCCCAGGCTATCTTTTTGCCTGCCAGATATGCGTCGAACTTGAACTTTCCTCCCTCCAGTTTACCATCGAGGAAAATCCCGTACTGCCGCATAAATGACTGAATTCCTGCAATCACCGCGGCCGACATCATCTCGGACCCTATTTTCCCTAGGTTGAGAGAGATATCTTTGCTCATGCGTCCTCCTTATTTGATTACTATCTTTCCCTGTTTTTCCGTTCTGCTTCCTTTTTCCTTCTTGACAGGAGGGTTGCTTTTATGTATCTTATGTTCAGACTGGTCGAACCACTATCCTTCTTGGAGGGCGGTTGAGCTCCCTTCGGGTTGAGCTCCCGCCCTTATTTCTTCCTCAACTTCGGAAAACGCATCTTCGACAAGTCCTATAACTAGGGATACTACAGCCGCTTTGAATATAGAGTGGCATTTATCACATAGAGGCTCGTCGAATATCTTGATAGTAGCATCTCTTTTCTTGCATATCCGGCATTTCATTTCCACCTCCAGTCATTTAAGGAAATATCCATCTCCGATAGGACCTCTTTGCTGGTTGGTATGGTGAAATCAATTCCGTCTAAGTGAATTTCAGTTTTGTGCTCATATGCGTAGATCGTGTGAAGATGTCTTATATTAAGAAATAGCTCTATGTCCGTATCGTATTCCCAGAGATTTTCTATAAGGAGAAGATCCAGCTTAAGGTGAACCACAGAAGGCCAAGTAGAGGTGATTTTTGTCACCAGAGAGGAAGCCTTCGTTTCATCTTTGAAGCGATCCTCTTTGTAGAAAGAGAGGTAGTACCTTCTTACGCAAATTAACCCTTTGTGGCGGCTAATAGTCAAAGCCCTTACGTCCGCAGGACCGAAGGATGGGTTTATAAAGGCACAAAGTTGCTGGCCTTTATCCTGTTCTACGAAGGTTTTTAACCTTTCTTTTTCTGGCATCTCTGTGGTCTGAGCTTCAGCTTTTTTCTTTTTCCTGAACATCTTCGAGTCTCTCCTTAAACTCCTCTCTTGAGCTTACATACTGTCCCAAACATATCGCCGTTGCCTCATCGTCGTTTACCTCCGCCTCTTTGCCCAGATGCTCTTTTACAATAGCCTTAGCTATAGTCTTTGCCCACTTCATCCTTTCTGGTCTTGGAGTAAGAGGTTTGATGGGAAGTATCCTTAGCTGCCACTCGGAGGCATAGGGCTCTAAGAACTCGTACCCTTTTTCTATGGCGGTATACTTTATAGCCCCACATACCTCGGCAAGTTGTTTATAGACTTTAAAGTTCGCCTTCTCCTTCTTCCTTGCGGAGTAGATATTCTCTACCGCCACAGCAAGAGGGACCTTTGAGTTTCTGATAGTTCTTATAAGGTCGATAAGCTCGATGGTTCCGTAGGCAATAAGCTTTCCATTTTTCCAGAGGGAATATGCCTGTGGTTTAGCTGAAGCGATGTCTATTGCAAGGATCGTCATGTGGAGCCTCCCCTTTCCGTCAACCTTCGTTCGAGTTCCTCTATTTTTCTTCTGGATTTCCTCGAAGGAGGTACCCCTGCGTAAAGCCACTTGGAGAGCGTTGAGTACGATACACCCAACTCTTGGGCTACCTCCTCCCAGGAGAAATCCCCAAGGCTTTTGATGTTGTGTAGTCTTTGTTTCCAGTTCATTATGACCTCCTTTCTACAGGTCAGAATATACAACATCCCTTATCAAAAGTCAAGAAGAATTTGGGCCGGGAGGGGGGCCTTCAGCTCCCACCGGGCAGCCCCACGTGGCCGGACCGATTTTGTATGGTGGGATTCACCCCGGCAGGTGGCTGTCCCTGAACACCGAGCTCACTTCCTCCCCACAGCAATGTTGTCAGACGGAAATATTTCCAATCCCGGCTGACGGCTTTCCGTGGTTCAAAGACAGCTCCTTGCCGGGCTCCCGGCCCTGAATATTCCATCTTTCTAAGAGTCCTCCCTCTCGAACTTTACTATGTCGAACTTCCCTGCTTCGTACGATCTCAGCGACCCCAGGCCATCCTCCTGTCCAAGCTCAAAGCACTTCCTCAGGTCTTCCTCAGAGAGTTTCCCTCCATCCAGAAGGTATACCCTAAACCTTATTCTGGGGCGAAGAGCGTAATCCACCCTTCTTATAATACTTCTTCTGCCTCCTGGTCCTTTAGGGCTTCCCACGATATCGTCGTACCCATCTGGCTCCTTTTTGGGGTTGCCCTGTTCATCCAGAAGATGTATTCTGGGAGGCTTGATGAAGAGTCCATGCTGAAGGATAGCCTTTGATCCTCTTTTTTGGGTTGTGATCCCTAAAACGGAGGCCGTCTCCTTCAGCATAGCCTTGATCTGGAAATCCCTGATAAATATTCCCGTTTCGTCCTTTCTGAATCCTGTCCAGTACTTCTCAGCCTGAGCATCGAGGTCTGCTTCCTCCTCGTACTCTTCCGAAAGCTCCTCCGGCATTCCCTGAATTTGGAGGAAGGTGTTGAGAACCTCCGGGTTCTTTGGAACACCGCCGTAGATTTTGTCTCTAAACTGTAGTTCCATTGTATACACCTTGTACATAGTTCCTCCTTTGTTTTGCCGCACTGTCCGGTATTGTTGTGGCAAGTGCAGTTCTGATTTGCCTCCTGAGTTGCCTGCGCTGTATCGTCCAGATCAGCCCTGTCCTGTTCCGCCAATCCGGAGAGTATTGTTAAGACCAGTCCTGTCCCGTTTCGCCGCTTTGTTTTTGTTGCGTAGCGTGCTGCCATGAAGCGTGCAGACCTGTCCTGTCCAATCCGACTCCAATAAGCCTACCTACAGCCCAGATTTCTCTGCGTGCTCCTCTACAAGCTTAAATGCCCCATTTGCGAACAGGATGGAACTTAAAGCAAGGTAGAAGTAATATAGAGTATCCCATCCTGTCGCAACGACTTGAACAGCGCAGACGATAGCTCCTACCACCACCGAAAGAACCACGGCACCTACACCCTTCAAGTGCAATGGTCTTTTGAGAGCCTCGGTGATGGCGGTAATGATACCTCCCACGTACACCACCAGCTTAAGGAACTCCGGGGTGAAGATGTTCGTCATGGTTCACCTCCTTCTTTTTTGTGTCCGTTGGATACCATGTTACGAAACAGGTCTCAAACATCTGTACCCTCCAAGGAGGTATACATATCTCCGAAGTATACGCAACAGGGCCGTTTTCGGTTCTAACGTATGTCTTCTTGCGAAGAATGAGCCAACCCACTGTATCTGTATAAGCATCGTAGAAGTAAGTTATAGAATCTCTACCGCTTTCTTCAAAAGCTTCGTCTGGATCTTTTCCCCAGTAGTCCCACTCGCCATATACCTCTATTTCTGTCGGGCAGTCCTTTAAGAATACCCTAGCTTTTACAAACTTCGGAGGGTGAGGGCGAAACAACTGTCCATTCGAAACTAGCTTAGCCTTGTTCATGTTCCTCCCTCCTTGGTTTGTGCAACCTACGCTTCATTATCAGTCTTTCTATCTCTCCCCATATCACTAACCCGGCAGTGGGACCGAGGAATACAGCCGCCGTGATATACCAAAGCCAGTGTTTGAAGAAACCGGCAATGAAGGTCGCCCAGAAGACTACTATCCAGACTATCAGTGCCATAGATCCTCCTTTAGGCTAGAGGAAGTTCAATCTGCGTTGGGTAGAAGTTCGTTATGAGGACTTCGTTTCCGTTTCCTCGGTCATTTGGATCGTTCGGGGCCTTCTTGGTAAAGGTCCTTCTGAAGAAGATCCACTTGTCTTCGGGGTACATCTCCCGAAGGCGCGGACTGAAGTAATAAGACAGTAATACCTTGGCTTTGGCCTTGTTCAGAAGTTCGGCCAAGTCCTCGTGGTCCTGCTTGGAGAATTTCACGTTATAGTGGTTGACCGACAGATACGGCGGATCTATATACATCACACAGTTTTCGGAATCGTATCTCTCTATCACCTCCCTGAAATCTCTACACTCAATCTGCACGTTTTCTAACCTTCTCTGGGCATACTCTATCTCTTTTATAGCGGACCTATATGCCGATGCGTGGTTTACTTCTATACCACTGCACCAGCCGGCATAGCGCAGGTTTCCACTACGGTTACTTCGCATAAGGAAGAAGAACCGGAGAGCCCTTTCAAAAGGGTCCTCCGGCCTTTTCCTTTCCTGCCACCACTCCCTTGCCCATTCCTCGTAAAGCTTACGGGAGTAAGGAAGCTTGGCGGCTTCGGTAGCCAGACGTTCCCCCTCTTTTTGGAGGATGGTCCAAAGTGTGTATACGTCCTCGTCGAGGTCGTTGATGACCTCAACCCTACTTGGCCTTTTTGCGAAGAAGACCGCCAAGCTCCCAGCAAAAGGCTCCAGATATCCCATTCCTTCGTATCCGGGAGGAAAATGGGATATGATCCAGGGAGCCTGAAAGGACTTTCCTCCTATGTAGGGTATTATACTCCCCATTACTTCCCTCTCTTCGCTAAACCCCACAGCACAGATGCTACACTATACCAAAGGCACACCTGAACATATAGTGGCATATCATCCGGCGCAAAATACCTCACACAAACAAGCACAGACACTGCAAAAGCAACACAATCCAATAACTCAGCAAACAATTTCAACAACTCCATCATAACTCACACCCCTGTTACTGAGCCGTTGTATCCCCTCCACCCAACATCCCACCTTCCTATTTTTATGATGACGGGGCCGGTGTCAATTCACCGGATTGACGCCGTATGACGCCGCCGTCGCCCCCGCCATACTCGGGATTAAAACGGCAACTCCTCCTGAGGACTCTCTCCTCTTGTTACGATTTCCCTTGCTCTTTCGGCTTCTTCCTCCGGGATTTCTTCGCCTGTGGGAAGTGCAGGAGAGCCGTACAGATCCTTCATAAATGCGGCGTGAGCTTTCTCGGCCACTTCTCTTACATCTTGCCTATCCCAGTCCGGGGAATAGTCCACCCGAACGAACACGAAAGGCTTAGCAAGTTCGTCCGGGGTGTATGCGCTCTTTATTCCCAGGGACCTTAAAGCCCTGAGTTTTGCTCCGGTTTCGGCACGAGCTACCTTGTGCCTCCTCCACTGGAGCATCTCCCTACGAACAAGAAACTCAAGTATCTCCTCCTTGGACTTCCCCTTAAGGTAGCTGTACTTTTCGGGAAGCTTCCATCCTGGGGAGTTCATTTTAGTCCACTGTTCGTCCCGGACCTCCTCTTCTATAACCCTGAGGTCCAGCTCCTTCGTTCCATGAATGGTTCGCCACTGTCCATCGGGACCTCGAAACAGCCCAACCGCCTGAAACTCCACGTAGTCTGGGTCGGAGTGGTCGTCAAGGCGCCTGGTGCGATCAGGGTCCCAGATGATCCCTGCGGCTATTCCGATCTTTTCCAATGCTGGCTTTGCTAAAGCCAACATCGTAACCCACTTGCCCCCTATCTCCCTCTTTCCTATGGGCCACACTTCGCCGTAGTCCGGGTTGGGATTGATCTGAACTACAGCGATTCTGAACACGTGGAAGGGGTCTATTCGGTCGTCACGGATTTCGAAAGGAACGACTACGTTATACCCCTTCTTCCTGTACAGTTCCAGTTCCTCCTTTACCATAATTACCCTCCTTCCCTAAAGCTTCGAGGACCTTTTCCAGGATAAACCTTCTCCTTGCCCCCCCTCTGGGAAGCTCGCCAACTACAAGGTACGTATCAGGAGGAAGCCTTCCGTCCTTTACCATTCGGTTGATGGTGACTGTTGATAGCTTGAGAATTTCGGACAATTCCTTTGGTGTTACTATTGTCAATTCTTGAGCCATATTCACCTCCTTGTTTGTGGTGATCATAATATAACACTTTTTTGGCAAGAAGTCAAGAGGATTTTTCAGGAGTCCTTATGTGTGACGACAACGTGAGAAGCAAACAGTTCTCCAACAACTGCTATAAGCAACGTCAGCTTAAACGCTTGCCACCACCCAAGCTCTGGGAGAGAGAAAAGCTGTGTGCATACCTCGTTCCAAGCCCATTTCAGAATCAAGGTGCAGATGCCAATCCCAAAAAGCTTGTCAAGAAGTCTCTCCATATCTACCTCCCCTTTAAACGGCCCTGGAAGGGCCTTTTTGGGGGAGGGGAGTACTGGATACATCTCCCCTCCCAAAAGGCCCTCTGAGGGGCAATTATTCAAGCCTTTCCCGCTCCTTTTTGGTGCGGGCTATCTTGTGCTCTATCACCATTACTACTATCCCCTCGCCCAGGTCGGTCTCTTTCTTCTCTATTTGAAGAAGAGTCCTGGTGAAGGGAACACCGCTTACCACGACAGGAGGGTCGTAGACGCTTTTTAGCTCTCCGCCTATCATCACCTTGGTCTTGGGGTCTAGGCTCTGGAGTATCTGGTATATCTCGGATATGGAAGCGGATGTGAGGATCTCCCCTCCTGTGTAATAGACTCCACATTCTCGCTCCACCCTTCCTCCTCCGATGGGTTGTGGAAGGTAGTCTGTGATTTTCCCCTGCGCTCGGAGGATCTCCTGAAGAGCCTTGTTTACTTCAGGGTTCTCTACGAAAACGTGACGGATGATGAACGAACAGAATATCCTAGCATCCCCGGATTTAAAGCCTGCCGAGTGTTCCTTGGTCTCGCCGCCTGCGTATGTGACGGCTGTCCAAGGCTTCCACTCGGCACACAGAACCTCATCTCCCCACTGAAGGGATTTGAGGTTCCGCAAGGGAATCCTTCGGGATATGCCTATACGCTTGGCTTCCTTTATGAACTTCTCCGGGGTGTACAGACCGCCTACGTAGTGCAGCCACGTGGACATGTTACTCCCTCCTTTCTTTGATTAGTCCTCAATGGCGGCTAAGAAACTCCAGATGTTCCACAGTAACCCTATTGTGAACCCCGCCTTGAAAGCCATCCCCCAAGTGATATGAGTATTGAGGACTATGCTACCTAAGAATTTAACTATCACTGCATTCCAGCATCCCCACATTACAAATACTGCGATGGAGCCTCCTATTCTGCCTATGGCCTCTTGGGTCTCCTTAGTCATGATTGCCTCCTCTCTTTAGGCTTCGTCAGGGTCTCCGTTTTATAAGTTCGGTTAAACCTTCAAACGTCTCCTCCAACCCTCTGAGGAGATTGTGCGTCCTTGCTATCGCATCCTGAAGCCGGGCAAGGGCGATTATCTCCTCGTCGGTTGCTTTCTCCGCAACTTCTTTTCCTCCGATAAAGCCAGGGGCATATTTTCTGATCCACTCTGGATTCATGGCTTCCTCCTTACTCCGGTAACTCATCGAACCAGTCCTCCCTTTCTACATCCCATATCCCTGCCGGACCGAAGTACTTTATGAACTTCCTCCCACACACCTTACACCTTCCCTCGACGGAGAGGTATCCGTCGTCCTCAAGGGTAGGGAAAGAGTAGTTAAATTCTATGTCTTCCTCCTTACATAGATGGCTGATGGGCTTGACCTTCTCCACTCCCAGGGAGTTTTGTGCTATTCCCCGCACTATCCTTATCGCTTCTTCCTTCGTGTCCGCCTCGACCTCGGCGGCGTATGAGAACTTTACGAACCAGCGCATGGCTACCTCCTTGTTAGTCTTCCGACGATAACAGGCCCCAGATGTTCCCCAGCAAGCCTATCACGGCCCCCGCTTTGAGGGCGAGGGGCCACGTGATATGGGTGCCGAGGACCCAGCCGCCCAGAAGCTTGACTATAAAGGCGTTCCAGCACATGTTTATTGCAAGCGCCATAGCTACCCTGGCCACACCTTCCAACACTTCGTTGGTCATGTTTTCCTTCTTTCATTCGGCCATTACCCCATTGCGAGAAGTTGCGTTCTTCTCTCGTTGGCAATTTTAGCGGCATGTTGAGGATCACGTGCAATTACTGTGGTAATCATATGTCCCTGAGTATCAAACCGCGTACATTCCCTCCAATCTGCCTTTAGTGCATCATATCCGTCTTCGTCTTCGCACCAGTATATTACGTCGCCATACTTGTCCATTTCGACCCGGTACGCTTTCCATCCCTCCCGCAACTTTTCTAAAGGGAAAGAATCGAGAGGGTATACTTCTACAACCCCACAAAAAACTTTGGCAAAGAGGTCAGCATCCTCTCTTTTACTAAACACTCCGCATATTCGATAGTCCGAATACACCCCCTTTGTTACTATGTAAATTTCCTTTACAAGCTCAAATGCCCCCATAGTATCACCTCCTCTCTTTCCATTTGGCCTCAACCTTCTTAATTAGGTTAGGAAACACAAAGGGCCATAGAGGACCTGCCACCGCAAATCCTATGCATACGGCGGCGTTAATGGGGTCTATTCCCTTAAAGAGGCCCGTTCCTACCCCGGATGGTCCGTCGAAAATGATCTCGTCTTCACTCCTCCGTTTGATGGTGGCTCCTATCTTCTGGAGCCACTCGGCGAATGCGTCCATGTCTCCGTCTACAAACGTGAACGTCATCTCCACGATGCGGTCTTCAAGTGCGCCTATCATGTCTCCTCCTTTAGTTCCAACAGAACACGCACCGTGCCTTTTTCTTCAAGTTCCTTGAATACCTTGGGGAAGTTGGCCCTCCAAAAGGCTCCAAGTACTCCCTCCATCGTACCGAGCCACCAACTCTCGGTGAAACCTTCTGGGGTGAAATAGATCGCATTCCTCTCCCAAGCCGGTACGTACTGGGTCCATAGGTATCCTCTTACGGCCATCGTCCCTCCTCCTTTCAAAACAGGTCGAGTTGTGCGGTAATGGATTCGAGCCATTCCACCGCTTTCTTGAAATACTCTTCCTCCTTTTCTATCGCTATCCACCTCCTTCCGAGCTTTTCGCAAGCGACCGCTGTGCTTCCTGACCCTGCAAAGGGATCAAGCACGAGGTCGCCTGGGTTGGATAGATACGAAATCCAGGTCTCCAGCACCTTCAGAGGCTTCTGGGTTGGGTGTATTCGCCACTTACCGGATGGAATAGCGGCTTCTACATAATTGCGCTGTTGGCCCAATTGGTAATTGAAGGTCGCTCCCTTACGAGGAAGCTTCGTGAACCAACAGGCGTGCTCCAGGGCAACCATGAAGTCAATCTTGCGTGCTCGTGGAACCGGGTTTAGTTTTAGCCAATACAAATGTTGCCTCATCTGAAGCCCCAAACTCTCGCCTATCCTTATAAGCTCCGTCGTTAAGTTCTGGTCGAAGAAGCTTATAAGGTGTCCTGAAGGTTTCAGGAGCTTCGTGGTCTCGTCCATCCATCTTAGGGTGAATTCGAGGTACTCCTTTTCGCTCTCGAAGTGGTCCCACTCGCCGAAGTCGAGATTTATATCCTTCCCTGTGTACTTGTACTTCTTTGGGTTCATAGACCTATGTATCACCACCTCTCTGGACACGTTCCAGGGAGGGTCGGTGAGTACGAGGTCTACAACGTCGCATATCTTGGGAAGAAGCTCAAGACAGTCTCCGAGAAGGAATACACCTTTCTCTGTTGAAAAGGAATTTTTCCATGAAGTCCCTTCCAGCAAATCACATCTCATAACCTTCCTCCTTCTTCTTGGTGAAATGGCCCTCTCCTATGCCAATCTTTCCAGCAACCCTATCTCAAGGTTGGCGAGGACTTCCTCCGTCCCGATGTGCCCTTTCTTGGACACATCCCCCAGCCTCTTGGTGAGGCGGAAGACCAAGGCTTCGTCTCCGGGGCTCATTTTGATAAGCTCCCGCCTTACTTCGGGCCTTATGCCAAATACCCTCTCGAAGGCGTCGGCTGTTTCCTCGTAGCCTATGGTGGAGTATACGCTTCCCTGCTTGAGCCATCTCTTTGCGGCCTCTACGTTGAGGAGAGTGTACTTGTAGAGGCCGGGGCTCGTTATGACAGCGGAATTGAGTATGTACCTCATACTTCCTCCTTTTCTGGGGGAATTAGGCGGATTTCAATCTCCATTCCTTCAAATACAATAGCCACCTCCTGCGACTTGAGCTTAACTCTAAGTTCAAGATAGTGGACTGGGACTTTTTCAAGCAACTCCGCAACAGCTATGATCTCCCGTGCCATTATCTTTCCTTCCGGCGGAAGGATTCTGATGGATTGAGTCTTCATCTTAGCCTCCTTTGCCTACTGTAGCAGTTGGACTTGAAGACCGAGCTTTTCGGCCTTAGTCTTGATCTCTTCGGCGAGCTCTCCATTGGCTACATCTATCACTACTCCTGGTGGGATGTAGTCTAAGTCCGCAAGCCAAGTTCTGGAAGCAATGTATTCTGTGTAGATTTCCATAAAGGCTTTGGCTTTGTCTACATGATCCCATATGAAGCGCAATTTTGGCATTCTATCCTCCTTTGGGTTAAGGGGGCGGGGACAAGAGTGTCCCCGCCCCCGGATGGCCTTACGCAGTCTCCTCAAGGAGGTCTATCCCGGTGAGTTCCTTAAACCTGTTGAGCACGTCTTCATCCGGCCCCCACTGAGAAGGCATCCACTCCTCAAGGAACTGGGCTACCTCATCGGGAGAGGCCGACCGAAGCCGATCTTCCTCCCCCTGCCACATAGACCAATCCAGGAAGTAGAAATAGACCTTCCCGGACTTGGCCTTGTGGACATAGACATCCGTGCCACGGGTGTACCTTGTGCCCGTGTTAGGTGGATTAACCGGGGTTCCGTAGAGAAGCTCATCCTTCTCGGTGTCCGCTATCCACCGCTTGTTCCCGTCATAAAACACTGCACGCATGGCTACCTCCTTTCGGTTGTATCGGTTGATTCTGCAACCACTTTAGCTCTAACCAACTCCGACTGATAGATGTATGGAGACTGAAAATCGAAGTTAATCACCTCTCTCCTTTTCCTTACTTCCTTTATTATCTTTCCGATGATTATTCTTGCTTCTTCCGCATTGGAAGCCACCACTTCTATTCCCAAAAGCGCATCAAATACTTTGGGCATAACTACTCCCCCCTTCTTATATCTTCTCTTCTTCTTCCCTCACGTAGAAGCTTTCATAGAAGTAGTCATTCTCCCTAAACGGAAACTCATTCATCCAGTACGCGTAGTCGTAAGCGTCTTGATAGCTGAAGAAGATCGCCACCACTTTCTTCGGTCCCTCTTGGCCTCTGGGTTTTGCATAGACGATGTACATGGTCCACCTCCTTATCGTCGGTGAAGATGTCTATTCTGCCGATGTTAAACATGCGTGAAGGAATAGTGATGCAGAACACCTCGTACGGAACCTCAATCGTTACCTCCTCGTTGTTCGGCCCAACCTCCGTAACTTTCAGGACAACTCTGTTACCAGGGCCCGAGGTCCAGTAGGCCCCGCCGAGGTGGTTGGGAAAGTGTTTCCTTGCCTCCTCGTATGGGTCGGGAAGCCCTATCTCAGGGTAGTCGTCCGTTACCACCTCCACCTCCTTGTTTGAGGATTTACCACACTGACACCACTTCGGCGCCTTGGTCGTACACTATCTCCTCGTCCGGCTCGTCGAGGTAGAATAGGGAAAACGCAAAGTAGTCCAGGATATCCCTGTACCTCTCGTACACCTCCTTGACCCTCTCTCCGGAGACGTGAGAGGCCCAGTTGACATCTTGGAATTTCCACATCTCCCACTCAGGGTCCCATTCCACATCGCACTGGAGGGCTTCCCTGAACTCGTTCAAGGCTTTGTCTATCCGCTTTACAGGAACGTTCTCCTTAAAGCGGATCTGGCCGACGGTGAAGGTTTCCCAGGACATGGTATCACCTCCTATCCGCTTTGGGTTATCCCGAGGCACTAAGGTCTTTCGCCTCACGGTAGCTGAGTGTAAATGTTAGCTTCTTCATCCTTACCCTCCTTTACCTTAACCTCTTCAATCCGGTCCCCCAGCACTTCCTACATATTCGAAACCGAAGAGGTTCAAGCATAAGGCTATTGGGCCTTATACCTGTACCTTTACAGGCCGGGCACGTTTTCCATATCCTTACCTCTGTTCGTCTTGACATAGTTACCTCCCCTCTTAGAATTCCACTTCTTCAGGGAATTTCCAATACTTCCCTCCGAAACGAACCCATAATTGACCAGCTTCATCTTTGTAGACAGTCCTAAGCCACCGAGGTCTATGACTACTGCCGCAAAGTTTGACTTTACGGTTAGTCCTACTCAGCTTGCCCACTATTTTGTTACCGGGCTTGCCTACTATTCTGTTGGCGTTGCGCATCTTTATCTCCCTCTTTAGCATCTCTTGTACTACAGCCTCAAGCTGTCGACAAAACGATCGCCATTTCGGTTCCGGGCACTTTTGACACGAAGGAACTGGTACATTGCAAAAGAATGCCATGTTCCCAGTGTCGGTGTCGAGCTTTAGGGTAATCCGTGGCACAATATCACCCCCTCCTTTCGGCTTTGAAAAGCCATTCCTTTGTTTCGAATTTCCCCCGCCTTTTCAGAAAGGCGAAGGCAGTTTCTATCCCCAACGTCCAGCCGACCATCGCCCCAAGTAAGAACAACACTATGTAGTCCATACTCTCACCTCCTTAGAATCTTCTTCAGCTTCCGTTTTTTCATTATTCCTCCTTTGTCGGTTTATTCCCACTCCTCTTCTGGATATACTTCCCAACTTTTGGGACTAAGAACGTGAGATATTGACTTATTTTCGAGAGGCATACCCTCTCCTTCTAACACCTTCCGTTTAGCTTCCTTTTTGGAGGAAGCTTCTACTTCTACTGGTTGATCCCACACTTCTTTTATTACGACTATAAACGTCATAAGCCCTCCTTTGTTGCTTCCCGAATACGGAGAGAAGCCACGTGGTACCAAGCATCCAGAAACTCACCTTTAATTCGGCGCCAATATTCATCTGGAGTCTCACCTGGGATAGGTGGTTTATCTTTTGAGAAGTCCAACAGATATTGGACTTCATCCTCGTAACATTCCCAGCAAACGGAGGCCATACCTCCACAAATACCACGGGAATGCCTATTTGTCCTATCCCGTTTGTCCCTCATCCGTCTTCTTTCCTTCAGTTCATGTTTTGTCATGATACCTCCTTTGCTTGTAGCCTTAGCCTGCCTCGTCAGGTCCGGGAGGCCATCTCCGGACGACGGGAGGGGGAAGCTCCCTCCCGTTTCGGCTTAGCCCTCCTCCACGCCCCAATGTTCGGGGTCCAGCGTGTGGGAAAACTCGAACCGGTCCTCAAGGGCCGTTCTTTCCCCCTGCTGAACCTTTCTCTTAGCCTCCTCTGGAGAGGAAGCTTCAACTTCAACCGGCTGTACCCATACTTCCTTGACTTCTACGATGTAGCGCATAGCTTCCTCCTCCTTGGAGGTTTCTGGTTTCCAGCAACTCCCCACACTTGGAGCAGTATATCTCCATCCACGCCGAGCCTGGATATTCTTCCGACTCAGTTTTGGCTATCTTACCTTCGGGAGTTACCACGGCGTCATAGCACCGCACTTCGTTGACGCCGACCTTTCTAACCACTCCGCAATTGGGACAGGTCATAGTATCACCTCCTTTCAAGCTCTTCCTCAAGCTGTTCGATGTACTTTCTCTGTGCCGTGTTCAGTAGGCGGTCAATTCGCTCCATGTCCTCCTGGCCGAGAAAGCACCGGCCGTTGTTGGTGTAGAGGTTGTATCTTATTAGCCTTAAAGTATTTATGAACTCCTTGAGAGTGTACATCATACCGGACATATCCCTTCTGGTGAGCCTGGGGATCGTGATTGTTTCGTTATCCCCGTACTGGTACTCGTACGCTAGGCGGTTGGCTATGTAAAGCCGCTCGGCAAAGGCGTAGATATTCTCTTCCGAAATCGCCACCGGTGTTTTAAGGGCGGCAGATGTCATCCTTTCCTGAAGGGAGGGAAAGGATGATAATAGATCGGGGTTAAACTTTATCGTCTGAGCCACCCTTGCGAATTCACCCTTGTCAATGAGACTTACGCTCATGGCTCCTCCTTTTAGAGTAGTAGGAATTTTTCCGATCCTTCCGGGGAGAGGATTTCTGCCTCCCGTTCTATAATCTCCCAGGCAAATTTGGCGTGATGTTGCAAAACCACGCTTAAAATAAGATAAGAAGCTATGGGTAGTCCCTTATCCCATTTCCAGCCAAATTCGTTAAAACAGGAGGCAAGCTCACCGAAGTAGTATGAGACCTCTTGCCTCCAGAGGTCCCATCTGGAAAACAGATGGGTAGTTTCTCCGTATTCATCCCACTTTATCCATATAGCTTCCCCATACCGGGTGGATCGCCATTCCCCATCCGGTAATGGGAAGAAGTCATTGAGCCAATCGGCTACACTTATACCGTTGGCTTTGTACAAAATTTCCCAAGCGTCGTCATCCGTGTAGCCCTTGGCCCAAGGCCAAATTACCTCTTTGTACCTCATCTTAGCCTCCTTTGTTGAGGTTTCCGCCTGCGCCGAGGGGCCGTAGCCCCCCGGAGCTGGAGGAAACCTCAGTCCTCCTCCGCCTTCACCTCGGTAAGAATTCCCATCAACTCATGGTACAGCTCCTCTATTGCTGTTTTGTCGAGAGGAAGGGATATTTCCCCAGGTTCACAGCCGACGGAACCTCCCTCCCTACTGAGAAGGATGACTCCGAGTACGTTGGCCTCGAAGGTATATTCTCGCCCATCGGAGCCCTTGACCACTATTGTCCATGTCTTCGCCCTCTTTCGCATGATTTCCTCCTTTCGAGCCGCTCGTAGATGATCCGTGGGGTTACAGCTTCTCCCTTCTTCCACACCGACCTTATGGCCTCCTCGCTGTACCATATGCCGTAGCGACCAAGAAGAACCTTCTGGACGAACTCAGCACCCGTCATAGGCCCTCCTTCAAAAGCCTGATTTTGCCCTCCAGATCGGAAACCGCCTTCAGGTACCTCCTCTCCGTCTCCGCCCTAAGGTAGCGCTCGAAGTCCTCACCGAGGACCTCCTCAACGTACCGCTTTGCCAGCTCCTCGACAACCCCCCTCCTCAGACAGGGGATAAACCTCTCCTTTCCGCCTGTCTTGAGGATGCGGAGGAAGGTCTCGGCGGTGCGGATTATGTCCCGCTTGCTCATCTTTCCTCCTTGAAGGAAGGAGGGGGAGGACAAGCCTCCCCCTCCGGCTCAGTCCTCGTGGAACTCGAAGGTCCTCCAGCCATCCCCGACGTACTTCCCGCACAGCTCGTGTTCTATAACACGAGCTACCATGTCGGAGATGTCCCGGTAGGGACCCTTTTCCTTAAGCTCTTCTTCGAGCCTGTCGGCCTTTTCCGACATGCCTTCGTTATTCCATTCTTGAGCCTGCCGCCGCAAGTACTCTATGGTCTTCCTTACTTCTTTCTCGGGCGCACACAAGTCATATATCAGGTCGGCGTTGAACCCCGGAGGAAGGTCGCTCCTCTTGGCATAATCGCCCACAAGAGCGATCCTGTCCCCGGCCCACCGACCTATTACGGCCTTAGCTATCTCAAGGTAGTCCTCCGGCATGGGACCCTCCAGTCCATGCCAATTCTCGTCCATATCGAGGTCTCCGCCGCCACGAACCTCCCTCTGGGCCGCACATAAAATCACAAGTGCAGTCCCGGTTCCGGGGTGGCTCGCCACCTGCTCCCAGAGCTTAAGGCCAGCTCCAAGCTTGTGCGGGTTGAGGTACTCCCGCTTGTCCAAGTTCACCACCTTCCAGTACTGTCCCATCGGGCACCTCCTTGTTTTAAGCCCGACGCCGACCGGGGATCATCCTTGCCCCCGGCCCCCGTCTCAGGACGGGTGGGAGGGGGAGAACCCCTCCCCGCACGCATGGGCTTTGCTACCTTGTTCTTAACTCCGCAAAGTAATTATTTTTCTCAATGAGGGAAGCTATCCGAGAGTTGAGGCTTCCAACATCACCTCTTGTAACGGGATTACTCTTATTCTCGGAAAGCTTTCCTTTTTCAATCATCTCGTCCAGCCAACGGCTGATTTCTCCGTAGATTTCGACCGCTGGGTAGAAAATAATCCTGCTCATATTACCCCCATTAGATTATTTCGTAAAACTTGCGGATATACAGCCCTTTTTTCCTTGCTATCTCCAGCAAGGTGGAAAAGGCTTTCCGGGGTGGCCACCACACCGCTGTTTCGCAGATGTTATCCCTTACTATGGTGTTGAAAATCCTGTAGACTCTTGGCCGCTCTACAGGATCGGCATACGCCATATCCCTCAAAGCGGCCTCAAGCTCCGGGGAATACTTAGCTTTCATGCCTCCTCCTTGTCCCGAACGAATACTCTTACCTCCAGTTTTCCCGTTGGAGAAGAACACCACCGAAACATCCACACACCCGGATACCTGGGAGGATACTCCATTGAGTACATGGTCAGCTCGTCCTCCCAGTGCTTCCGGGCTTCTTCGAGGGAAGCCCACCAGAGGTCCCGCCATTCATCGGCGGATACTTCCCTTACGGTTACTTTACCGCCGCTTTGCTCAATGTACAATCTCATCTTCCAGCTCCTTTACTTTTCCGTTCATTCCGTCCTCAATGCCATCTCCTATCCCTTCCCAAAAGGCGTCCCAGGCGTCTATAAGGATAGCCTCAAAGTCGTCCCCGGATTCTTCTGCTTCGTACCTCGCCGCGTCCTCTATCCGAGGAGCGACAAAATAACAGTAATCGGCCGATTGAGGGAAGGAATAGGAGAAGTAACCGAACACATCATCCGGATCTTGGCCCTTGTTGTCCTCCCCGACCTCAAGCCCGATGGAATAACCCCACCGGTATAGTTCGGGGAAGGCTTCCTTTGGCTCCTTCCAGTCTTGCATAGGCCCTCCTTTAGGATACCGCTACCAGCTTTTTCTTCCATCCGCATCCTGGCTCGTTCCTCTGTTTCTCCTTGTTCCATCGGAGACAGAGGAGAAAGCGACCTCTCTTTCCCCCCATAAGGGCAACCTCTCCTCCGCAACGAGGACATCGCCTTCGGGCTAAGTGTCCGAAGAAAACTGGTCGTGGACAGGACAAATCCTGTCCAGCCTTGTTGATATACTCCAATAAATTCATCCTCCCTCCTTTGTTTCGGGTTTCCTCTTGCTGGAGGAGGGGGAAGCCTCCGCCGGCAAGGGGAAATCCGAATAAAAAGGGCCAGGCAAGCTTTTTCGGCTCACCTGGCCCTGTCGGGCCCTACGTCGGGGGTATATGCCCCAGTAAGGTTATCTATTCGGCCCAGTTAACTTGGGCTTTGGCTTTTTTCACCGCCCTCCTTAACTCCCCTATCGTGGCCCGACGCTTTAGAAAGCGGTCGGCCACTTTTAGGAGAGCGATAAGAGCGGCTAAGGCAGGGATTGCTTCGGGCATCATTACCTCCTTCAGGCCCAGAAATCCGGGCCTAAGAGATACTCTAAGTCCTCCATCTCGGCCGCCATCCCGTCAATGTCATCACCAAGCACGTCGGCGATGACAGACATAGCTTCGGCCCGGAAGGGTCGCTCCTTTACTTCTTCGCCGAAGCAACAGGGGCATCCCTGTCCGGACCAGAAGCGTTCTCTTTCCTCGGGCGTGAACTCGTGCTGAACCGAGTCCACGTCCCAAGGCTCGCCGCAACGGGGACAATAGATGTCGGCCATAGCTACCTCCTGTTTTAAGCCCGACGCCAGCCCTCGGTCGTCTATGCCGAGGACTCCCGCCTGAAAGCGGGCGAGGGGAGCTGTGCCCCCCTCCGCACGCATGGGCTTCAGGTGTGGAACAATCCGCTACCGACTTAGAGGTGGAGGAGTACCGGAACAAATACATCCAGGTAATCTTTGTACCTCCCGTAGAGAGCAAATACATCCTCACCTTTGCCGCTGGAGCGGTAGTAGAACCACCATATCCCTTCCGTCGGATCCCACTCTACCTCGCACTGGAGGATTCTGCTTAGGTCTTTCAGAAACCCGTCTATCGCCTTCACGGGGGCATCTTCCCGGAAGGCAACGTAGCCGACTGTATAGGACATAGCCTTCTCTCCTTTTTCTCGGTTAGAGAATTGCTTCCTGGAAGAAGAGGGCTTCGTCCAGGCTATCTATCTTGGTCTCCACAAACGCCCGATTGTCGGGAAGAGCCCAACAACCGTTGCAAATGCCCAGCCTCCAACTTGTGGCCCTTACCCTCCAATCGGAGGGATCGAAGTCCTCCACCTCTTCCTCTAAGCAGTCATCGTAGCGGATGAAGTTGCGCCCACAGCGGACGCAGGTGATGCGGACAATGGGCATCTTCATCGGGACCTCCCTGGATAGGTCAGCCGAACAAGGTCATAGAGCCTCTGGGAAGCTCGGGCCAGCTCCTCTTCCTTCTCCGCCTGGTAGTAGGCGGGAGCGGCGTAGGCCATAGCCAGTTGCTCCGCCACAAACCTTATCTCCTCACGGAGCCTTTTAAGGCGGCTCCGAACGTATTTTTCGGACCAAACCTTCCTTCCCATTAGAACCCCCTTTCTTTAAGCACCCGTTCTTCGTATTGGAGAGCTTCCGCAAGAAGGGTCTTCGCCTCTTCCTTGGAGATTTCCCCTCTTTCCAGTAGGAAGCGGAGAGTCCCCTCTACCGCCTTTGGGATGTCCTCCGCCTTTACATTTGGATTGAGCTTGGAAGGCGGAATGTTGAGGACATCCCTTATCAAGGATTTTAGGGTGTCCTTCATCTTCCCCCCCTTTCGCTTAAGGTTGATCCCTCTTAGGTAGGCTATCCGATGGCCACAAAAAAGGCCACCGACATCCCCCCTGTGCCGGTGGCCCTCCTTCCGAGGGTTTAGGAGAGCAGTCTTCGACTACTCCCCCACCGCCTTCTTAATCTCTTCCTCTACCTCCCGCTCAACCTTCTCCTCCAGAGCCTTCAGTTCCGAAGGGAGAAGGTCAGGATTTTTCGGCGGGAGGTGAATGATATACTCCCGCTCATCATAGTATTCTGAGCCTGGAACATTCTGCTTATCCCGATTATACTGGAGTATCGCCACTATGTCCGAGGGGTCTATCCCCTCGGTGGCGACGAACTCCAGTACGGATGTCCCCTCCCATCTCCGATCTTGACTATAAGCATATTCGCTATGTTCATAGCCGGAATAGGGGACCTCCAAGAGCCGTCCGTCTCTGAGGGCTATGAAATATATAGTCCCTCCGAAAGAGACGTAGAGAGAACCCTCCGAGTGGCTCCAGTACCCGACTTGGTGGAGAAGCTCCGAGTCTATCCTCTGGACCCGGACCTTCCCTTCCTCAAACTCACCGAGGAAGGGAAACTTTTTTACAAACTTCTCCCAGCGGAGCCTTGACATAGCAACCTCCTTTCCGTCGGTTAAGGAAAGGAGGCCACCGGCCACCACGAGGGGCGTGGTGGCCTTCGGGTAATTCCTTTCTTCTATTTCTATGTCAAAGAGCAAGCCCGACGCCGACGACCTTTAAGGCCGCCCCCCGTCTTCCGGGGCGAAGGGAGGGGAAACCCCCTCCCTTCCGCACGGGTGGGCTTAGTCAATAACTACTTTCCTTCCCCGGAATGAGACAACCTTCTTGCCTCCTTCCGAGGAAACGCTGTCAACGATAAGAGCGGCTATCGGCTTTCTCCCGTTCATCCTCGGTCCGGCCCCCGGAAGATGAACGGGTATCCGGGCCTTATAAGCCCGGTCCAAACCCCTAAACGTATAAACATAACATACCATCTTAACCCCCTTTCGGTTTAAGGGGAAGGCCCATCCTTCCCCTATGGTGAACCTTCAACCGAAGGCCCTCCATAGGGGAAAAATGGGAAAGGGGGAAAGCGTCGGATAAAACACTTTCCCCCTCAAAAAGCGAAAGCCCTTGACCTTCCGACGGTCAAGGGCTTAGGAATATAAGGGAATAGGGCTTTTGGCTTTCCCCCGTAAAGGTTTAGCTAAGCTTCTGTACTTCTTCGTAAACTTCCCCCTCTACTTCTGTACAAGTCCACCCTTTGGCTTTCAAGGCGTTTGACGCGGACTTTCCGGAAAAGTCCACGTTCAAATACCTTGCTATAGCCGCAAAAGTAGGACCGATGTAGATTTCGCCGTCTTTTTCAACCCTACATCCTCCTTTTCTTCCCCTTCCCCCTTCCCTCCTTTCCCCTCCGGCCTTAACTCTCTTAACCTCAATTGCAACCCCGGAATCCCCGTTATCGAATAACCTAATAACTAAGGACTTCCCGGGGAAAGGCCAATTCTTAAGAACACCATCCCCGTCGGTTATTCCCAAGTCTGTCAAGGCTTGAGAGATAACCGACGTTAGCTTCCCCCTTACCTTTTTCTCCTCTTCCTCTTCCTCGGCCTCTTGGACAAGGTTTTTTACTTTGTCCAGAAGCCCGAGGACTTCGAGCTTCCTAAGTAAATCTTCCCTTTCCATAGCTTCCCCCTCCTTTCCTTATAGGGGAAAGCCTTGTCAAGCCCTATTCCCTATGTCAAAGAGCTCAAGCTTCGCCTATAATATAAGGAATATATCCCCAAAAGTCAAGGGGAAAATTCAAAGCAATTTGATATGATTTTGACAATAGCAATATACAAAATAGCAAGTCAAAAATCAAGAGAAAAATTAAATTGATTTTGAAAAATAAATATCCGTATCAAATTAAGCCTTAATTTAATACATAATTTAGATTATATTACGATATATTGTCAAGCCAAAGTCAAAATCAAAAGCTATGTGTGATATGATTTTTGTGATTTATATCTTTGATATTTTTAAAATTATCTTGATTTTATCAAAAGCTAAGCCTTAATCTTCCCCCTCAGAAGCCTCCCTCTCCCCAAGGGCGTCCTTGGCCTCCCTGTAGACCTTAAGGGCTTGCTGTGCGACTTCCTCTACCAAAGCCTTATAGCCTTTGTCCACCGCTTCCTTTAAGGTGAGTCCTCCTATTCTCCTGATCGACCTGTACTCGGCCCTTCTGTAGTCGATGAAAATGGCTTCAGAAGGGTTAAGCTGCAAAAAGCTAAAGGGAGGTTTAAACTTTTTTTGCAAGGGACGGCCCCAGCCGCACATTGGACAGACGACAAATGTGATCTCGCTCATAGCTCCTCCCATAGCTTTAGAAGCGGATGATTTTGGTAAACAAGGGTATCTACCTTATCGTCCTCCATTCTCGTGTATCTTGCCACCATCGCAAGTTGCCTGTTCTCCCTTCCTTCACTCCACCGCATAAACTTGTGGATAACAAGGTAGTTCAAACCAGCCTCGGAGAGGCTTGTCACAACAAGCCGGCGTATACTATGCCAACCCTCCCTTGCCCTTACCTTAATTCCGGCCTTCTTCGCCATTCCCTTGAAAAACCTGCTCATAGTTGCTTCGCTCATAGGCTTGGGAGTAAAGCCGAAGACATACTCCTCTATAGGTTCTGGTATCTTATGAACACGCTTTTTTCCTTTTTTAAGAGGAAGGACTATAATGTACCCTCCGTCAAAGTTTTCTTCCGAGAGCATACTTAGCTCTGCTCGCCTAAATCCGAAAGTTGAAGCCAGCGATAGATAAAACCTCGTAGCTTCATTTCCCTCATACTTTGCCCATTCGATCAACCTTTTGGCTTTTTCGAAATCAAGAACCGGTTGATACTGCTCACTTGGTTTGTCTGGGGGGTCAACAGTGAAGGGTTTGTTCAGGATATCTACGAACAGCTTCTTAAGGGCATAGTAAGTAAGGTAGTATTCACTTTCACTCACTTTATCCCGTATCTGCCCAAGAAAGGCTCTTGCATGGATTTCTTTGGGAGGACCATCTACAGTTTTTGCAAACTTTGAGATAATGCGGACATAGGCTTTGATAGTCTTGTCCGAAAGCTGTGAGCCCTTAAGTATATCCACTATGTTCGGCATTGCTGCCTCTCCCGCTTATATCTCTCCCTTGCTAAGACACCTTTGTCACCAGCTCTGCTCTTGTGAGGATGCAGCTTTCTAAGTTCGTCATGTATTTCCTTCAATCTTTGCGGATTATACCAGTTACGAAACGCTTCAAGTACTAGGTCGGCCTCCTTCGCTTTAGCAATTAGGTAAGGTCTTATCTTCCGTATAATCGGAAGAAGTTTCCTCCCAGAAATCTGGTAACAGAATATCGTCCTACCTTTATGAGGACCATTCTTATACTCGGTACGGTGGTATCCTCCACCAAATTTATACGTTATAAACCGCAGTAGCTCTTCGCTCTTATTGCTAACCCTCATTTGTATTACTGCGTTACCATTTCTGGAGTTTACCGTAAACGTTCCCTCTCCATCAACTATACCAGCAAGCCAAGCCCACTTTGCCTCTTCTGTCTCAAACCTTATTATATTTAGGTCTATGTTGGAAAATAGCTTTAGGTTGATTAGATCCTTTTTCAGCACAGCCCCTCCCTTTACAGGCTACAATATAATGTATAGACCCCCAAAAGTCAACCCAAAATTTAAGGGGCCTTTCGGCCCCTTGAGAGGAGGAAGCTATAGGTACGGTAGGGCAGAGGGAAAGAGGGAAGCGATGCGATCCTCGGTGTTGTCTATAATATAACACCCCTATTTTAGAAAGTCAACAGTCTTAGATCGCTTGAATTTTTGCCCCTCAGAGGGACGTTTCTGGTCTGGGTAGTGTCTAGATACTTCCTGACCTCAAAAAGCCCCTCAGAGGGCAAAATAAAGGGTAAAGTTTAAGGGTAGGGACAAGCCCTACCCTTGGGCGAGGGGGTCTCCTTCCGGGTGTGGCCTTGGGGGATGATACGGCTTCCTCAAGTCATTTCCAAATACTTCCTGACTTTCTCCCAATCAATAGCTTCAGTATCAATCTTTTTGTGTTCTTTAATCATTGGTCTTCCAAAGTGGTGGTTTATAAGATCCCTGAATTTCATCTTTAAAGTTCTGTTTGTGGTAAGCAATAAAGCCACATGAGAACCAACTCTGCTTACTTCGTGTAGATGGGCTTTGGTAAGATCCTCCGCACCAGTGATAAAGTGTGCAAGCTCGTGGATATAGGTATCTAACGCTGTAGCTGGGTTTTCTAGTGCTTTCAAATCAAATATTATTTCGTTTTTTATGGTAACACCGACAGCATCAAAAAGCTCTCCTATGGAAAAGACAGGCTTTGCCTCTCCAAGACCTGGCCGGAATACGGAAAACTCCTCTATGGTTAGCATCATAAAGAAATCTATTATGGCTTCGGCATGGTCTGTCCATTCGTCTCGTGAGTAAACACGCTTTATGACTGTCCTTTCGGCGATTGTATCGTCTGTCGGGATTCTCAGGAAACCAGCAATACTATAGTTCCAGTAGACCGGAAAACGTACTACTTTGTATCCTTCCCATTCGGCTCTTTTTGAATACTTATCCTCTGTGTAAAGAACCGTTTTTTCTCCGAAAAGTTCTGTAAATACTTCTTGCCATATAGACACTGCTTCTGTGTCTATATCTGGATTTGCCCTTGATTCGGCATACTCCATATTGGTGTCTTCTGAGACAGTTTTAAGAAGTCTGGCAATAACTTTCTTGTCCTTGCATTTTCCTATCACATTGCCCATACCATTTGCAACCTGGTATGAGCTTTCCGGGGTGTTCCTCTCCCTTGTAAGATCTACATCGTAGAGATTATACGAATACAGAGCCTTTGTCGCACCTGAGAAAATCTCATTCATATCAGCAACGTATATATCTCTCACATAAAGCCTTCGTACACCTGGGGGGTCTTCGTCTCCGGAAAACATCTGTATTTTATACACAACGCTAGGTTCGTAAGAGACGAGAAGGTTATAGCTTGCTATCTCATCCTTTCGGTTAATAGCGAATCTGTCGGAGTAGTCATCTCCGTCGTATCCGATTATGGCTATGGATGTTCCCTGCTCTCTTTCCGAGCCTATATACAGGAAGGCGAGAATCGGGACCAACACGGTCTGTTTTTTTCTTGGTTCAAGAACTTCTTTGTCGAGTATAACAGGAAGGATAGTTGCTCCTACAGTCTCTATCCTTACATCGTATCCTGACCTCAGAGCAACAAGACAGGCGTATTTTAACCCTTCCCCGAACCTTCCCCTGGCCCAATGGGGCTTTTCCCCGCTTCCCATAATGAGGTTTACAACGAACATCCCCTTTCCGTCGTCTTCAACAAAGAGCGTGGGCACTCCATCCACGCTTCCCCTTCTTATCCTGTAGTGTCCTACCTCATCCAAAGCGTTCTGAACCAGCTCTCTTATGCATTCCCACATCCCCCACTCTGGACGATCGTTCGGGGAGATGTTGGTGTAGATTACGTTCCAGCCCTGGTCAAGATATACCCTTAAATCTGCCTCTGTGATACGCATGCTACTTCCTTGCTAGCTCTACCAGACTTTCGGCAAGTCCTTCTATGTTGGCTTGTCTTTTGGTTTCCTCTATGGAGGACTTGTCGTCTATGAAGAGGTTTCTTACAAGAGGGGTTATGTAGCCGTTTGAAGAGACGGCTATTTCTACTGCTTTAAGCTGCTCTGGCATAGGTGCTCTTCCGTTGTGGATAAAACCGTCTGCCCGGCCGTTGGTTTTCGGCTGAGGGTTCTGGGAAGCTTTGGGTGGCTCTACTTTGTGAAAGGATATATGCTTTGGGTTTATTATATGGCGTTTGATGTGTGTCATATTATACCTCCTCAAGGCCATTCTCTGCTTAATTTAAACAGCCCGTACGACACCGCATACGCAAGCCTCTGTCTTAAAAACCCCTCCTTTAACTCCCTTGCCACATTCTCATTCGAAAGAAACTCTAATTCAACCACAACAGCGGGACATCTAGTCTTCTTCAGGATATAGAGATCCTCTCGCTCTTTTATCCCCCTACTTGAAAGAGCTGCGAGGTTAGCTATATAGCCTAAAATCTCCACGGCAATTTTGCGTCCCTTAGGCGAGCCAGGGAAGTACAGCGTTTCGACTCCTCTTACTTTCGTGTCTGTAGCTGAGTTAAAATGTAACTCCAACAGAGCATCAGGAACCAAGGCATTTACATGTGCTACCTTCTCCTGTAAGGTCCCAACAGGAATCATTGCAAGATCCAGGCCCGGTATACCAGAACACAAAGTATGGATCATCTCGCCTATCTCAAGGCAGATATCGTGTTCGGATATCCCATAGTATACCGCACCTGGATCGTAGACTATTATTCCGGCCGTGGATACTCTTTTTCCGTGTCCGATAGAGAGTGCGATCTTCATACCGATATATGACTTTTTCTAAGGCTACACTTTTCTCGTATAGTCTCTACAGCTTGCTCTATCATTTCTTTTTCTGCGTCTATCAATTCAGAAAGATGCTTGGAGTATTCTTCCGCTTCCTCATCGCTATATGGCCTATATGAGGAACGGAGGTACATATACATCATGGCAGAATAGAGCATCCCGGCAAGATCGCATCGCTCGGCAGATGTCAGAATCTCACGGAGATTTTCTAAGGAGCGCTTTTTCCAATCTTCGAGGGTCATTGCTTCTTTATTATCCACCCTATAGTTCCGATTATGGCCGCGTATATAATGCTCCAGAGTGTGGTCCCTACCTTTTTGAAGAACCCGAACTCTGCCTCAAGCTTTGTAATGCGGTGGTCGTGGTCGTCAATTACTCTGTCAAGCTTTGCTTCAATTCTTGCTAAGGTAGACTGGACTATCCCCATTTTAGACTCAAGCACAGCTACCCGCTCGGCAATGTCTTTGTCCTTGTCGGGAGCCATTGTTCTACTCCTAGCGTACTTTCTCGGCCTCCTTCTTACTTTGCCTGAAACACCCTCGCCTTCACATACGGCTTCTCATACCCCGGCCTTGCCCAGGGTATTGTTGCATCCAGGGGTATCCATCTGGTCGGGTTACCGGGTCTATCTCCCACAACAGGATAGATATGGGTATATTGAACTCCATCGTACGATACTACCTTCATCCTCACGGGGTAACCTATTGCTTCCAGCAGGCTTCCAAGGAGCACGGCATGGGCGTCGCAGTCCCCTTGGCCAGTCCTCAGCGTCCACTCTGCATCCTCAAACACGTCCAGCTTCCAAGGGTCACGGGTGTAGCGGATTCTGTCCCGGACCCAGTAAAAGATCGAGGCGATTTCCCCCATGTAGTTGCGCTCGGCGACGTGCTTCACGAGCGCCATAGCAAGCTCTCTAACCTTGGGCTTGCCTTTCGATATAGCTACGAGTTTGAATATTTTCTGAACCTTTTTGGCTATGGGGTCCATCTCATTTACAGAGATCGGCGCAAGAAAGCCCACGGCTTCAATCGTGGGAAGATGTCAGAGTCCCCCCTTCACCAGTTTCCCGATAACCCACTCAAGAAATTTCCCCCAAAGCCCTTCGGGCGTATATGCGGCTTCTGCTTTTACTTGCCACCACTTTTTTCCTGTAATATAGCGATAGAGGGCAAATACATCCACTCCTAAGGCTTTCCAGAGAGGGACTTTATATCTTACTTCTCCGTTTACGATCCTTCTGTCCGTGAAGTTGTCGGAGTAGTCAACCTTGAACGAGAGTCTTCCTATAGCTTTTTCATACCTTGCGGACGCTAGAATTCTTGGGTCCTTCCATCTTTTCCAGGAGTGGGTGACGCCAAGGCCAAACCCTTTCCACATATAGTAAATCGAGGTTCTCTGGGCATTTAGCTTCTTTGCTGTCCTTATGGTTTCTTGGAACTCCCACTTTATGCTCCTGTACCTTGAGGAGAAAGACAAATCCCGGCCAAAGTAAACCTTGCCGTTCTCTCTTTCCTTAAGATAAAGAAAAGAATAACTTTTTCCTCTTGCCCCAAGCCTTACCTCCCAGTCGTATGGGTTCGGGGTTATCTTGGGTTCTCTGAAGGAAATAGAGCCGAAAAGTTCAAAGGCGCAGGCTTGTATAGCTATAAGTAATGACAACAACATATGCCGTCCTACCTCCCAAAGGTGATTATCTACTTCTCCAAAGCTTTAAGGGCAGTATCAAGGCTTTTGCCTTCTACCGGCAACGTTTCTTCCCCGTATGTCGCTTCAAACACCGGAAGCTTCCTTCAAAATGTCCTTCATCTGCTTTATCTGTTCTTTGAGACGCTGAATTTCTTTCTGATACATCTGAATAAGCTTTTGCTTGCCTTGAATGGTAGCGTGTCGGACGTTTCCGCTTTCCTCGATTTCTTCGAAAAGAGCATCCTCTTCACTGGTTCCTTGTATAAGCCTATACTTCGGCATACCTAAGTAACTACAAGTACTATAAGACCTCCTCGACCGTCGGATATACAGCAAGTGTGACCATAAGGGTGTACTCGAACGGAACCGGTACCGGAACTGTCTTTGTGTGGTGGCTATACGTAACGGAGGGTTAATCATGCGCAATGTCGCCGTAATTCCACTTGTGTCTTCTGCTGCAAGGACATCATCGAACACATCCCATAGCTTAGAAATCTATGTGCAGAACTACAAGGAGGCTGTGATCTTCCTCGAAGTCACGGCTGTAAGCGGCACATCTCCTACGCTCGATGTTACGATAGATACCAAAAACCCCGTCACGGGCCAGTGGCATACGCTACACACCTTCACACAGATGACCTCTACGGGCACACAGATGGCTCGTATCTCGGACTGCCTCGGTGCAGTCATCGCTCCCACGTGGACCATCGGGGGAACGGATCCAAGCTTTACGTTTTCGATAACCGTTATCCTCAAGGATTAGGAGGGAGGTATTCCCAGGTATTAGAGGATGGTACATACCTTACTTTGGCGTCATGGTGGTACGTGCCATCGAAAAGTTCTATACGCCACATGACATAATCCGTACCACCACCTTGCCACGTCCACTGACTGACGAAGCGGTAGTTCAGCGAGGCATGCACCGGCACCCACGATATGAAGTGTGCATAATCACTATCTGAGGGCGATTCAGCGTCGGTTTGCAGGAAACACATCCTCTCGTTGGTGAGCCAATCCCTGGAACGTATGTATGCTCTACACGCTCCTGTATTGCCCTTTATTTCCTGTGAGTAGGGTTGTTCCCTGAAGTCTATCGCCAGCAGAACATCCTCTGTCTGCGGGATGGAGCCTCTAACCTTAACCTTCTTGCTCGATGTGGTGAAGTTCATCACTCACCCTCCTTAAACCTATACACAACCGCCGCAGGCTGGCTTGTACCGTCCGACTTTAGTAATACCACCGGCTTCCCCTTTTCGGCGAAGTTATCCACCGAAAAGTCCGTCTCAGGCGAGATGTCTATCCACGTTTCCCCCATGTCAAAGGAGGCATAAAGCGTATCCGTGGTGCTTTTGTTCCTTACCACGATCTCATACACAGGCTTTTCAAATATCACCGTCGTGATTTCACCGGCGGTAGATTTTGTCGTGATGTCCTGTTGCTTCGGAGGTCCGATTTTCATTTCTCCTCCACAACTTTGATCCCACACACACCGCCCTCGTCGTGGCGGCAAAGGTGGTACCGAATCACGTAGCTTGTGTCGGCGAACTGCTCCCTCAGGGCCGAAAGTATTTCCTTCCTTTCGGCCTCGGATTTGTCCGTGACGTCTATCCTTACGAAATCGGCTTCTTCGGTAGAGTCTTCAGGTAGCCGCTCTTGTGCCTCAAGATACACCCGCACGGTGCCTCCTGAGTTTAGCAAGAGTTTTCTTCGCTTCTTCGGATCTTGCCTTCGGATTACGAAGATGCTTTACAAGCAACTTTAAGGCTTTGTCCTGCTTGACCCTGACTTCAGAAAGCCACACGTCCGGCCTCGAGCGGTCTATCTCGTCAACGATTTCTATCATAGGACCGTTACCTCCGGGCTTACGAGGGAGACCTTTGTGGCACCAAAAATTTGGCCGTGATTATCGTGTCCCGACAGGTCCCACCAATACCCAGCGTCCGTGTCTATGCTTCCGGGATGGAGCCAGAGCACGAGGTGGTCTGTGTCGAGGGGATCGTCGGGGTTGTAGTAGAGGTATTTGATTTCGGAATCAGAGAGAGCTCGGTTGTAGATGCGGACGGAGGTGATGAGGCCGTTGAAGAATGCATCTACACTATCTCTACTTATATACAAATGGTAGGTAGTATTGACATCTATTGGTCCTGTCCTATCCTCACTTTTAACTTCTATACCATTTTTGTATAATTTTACTGTTACACCATCAAAAAACACAGCGACATGAGCCCACTTACCCATAGTCAAAGAATTTGAGTCTGCATTAACTTCACCTACCCAACTGCCATCTTTTTTAAAGTTGAATCCGAAAGTATTTGTAGGTCTTACGTAGAATGAATAAACTGCATTGCTCTCAAAACCTTTTTTCGCTATCGCCCCATAGCTGGAAATTTCTACAGGTTTCACCCACGCCTCAATCGTAATTGCATCAGTAATGTCCAAACTCGCTGAATCCGCTATTTTCTCGTAGTCGTCTACTCCATCGTGTGAAAGCGCACTATGCCTCCTCGCCTTCCAGATACCTTCCATTTTGTCCCCCATCGTTATTCTATCGGCAGCAGATAACTATCTTCCGCCGCCCCACCTGCGTTGTTGAACCTTACGTTCGACCCGTCACTAAACACAAGCCCCACGCCACTTGCTGAAATCAGCGTATGCCACGTGGTCCCTCCGTCGTTGGAGTACTCCACCGTAGTGTTGGCTCCGCACCGGGCGTAGTACACGCCCTCGGAGATCGTAGATGTGGAGCCAGCGTCAACGCTTACGGTGGATTCTGTCCCGAAGACGACCTTTATCTGGCGGTACTGCAACCCATCGTCGGAGATGGCATCCGCACCGCCGTAGTGGTGACGGGAGCCGTGGGAGGAAAGCTGAACGTCTCCGGCATCTTTGATGGAGGTGGAGTCGGCTTTGAGTAATACCACTCCGTCGCTTTCGTTGTAGATCTGGGCCTCGCCGGACGAAGCTTCCCTTATGGAGTACTTCTTATCGCTTGCACCACCTTTGAAGCTGAGCTTTCCCATATCTACCTCCTAAATTACGTAAATCTCACCCTCCGTATAGACCACTCCCTCGGAGTACAACTCACCAGCTATAAGCTTCTGTTCTCCTTCGGGTATCAGGTAATACTCTCCGGCTTTGACCGTATATCCGGGTGCAGAAGTTATCTCAAGGCCGGAAACCTCAGCGATCTTGTTGGCGATCAGTTTTGCACGGGTTACATCGTCCATAGCTCCCCCTACGCAAACTTACCCTCCCCGACCTCCTGCGTAACCCACATTTTTAGCTCCGACATGTTCCTGAACGCAATACTTTTGCCGTAGTAGTTCACAAAGACCTTTTCCTCATCCGGGTCCCTCCCGAACTTTTCGAGTGTTTTCCTGTGTATCTCCTCCGGAATCGGAAGGGAAGGACCAAATACAGGAGGAGGAAAGCCTGTAAGCATACGCCTCTGCGCCATCCAGAGACGAAGGTTATCTTTGGTCTTAAAGTGATACTTCTTACCGCCTATCGTTATGGTTATGCACTCCTTCGTGCTTTTGATGCTCTCACCTGTGAAGGCGTCGGTCAGAGCCATCAGCCCTCCTCGTAGTTGACTATGACATAGGTTGCATCTTCCCCACGGCTAAAGTAAAGCCTCATGTTTCCAGTTCCCGCTGCCACATATCCCCAAGCCCTGACTCTCAAAACGAAATCCTTGTACATCCTAAACCTCTGGAACCCGGCTTTGATTATCCCCATAACGTCAAACACGTCAAACGCAGACGAACTTGTAGACCGTGGGGTGGAAAAGGTTATGGTCTTCGATCCTACGACCGAATACGTCCCACCGCTGTCAAGGGCTTCTATGCTGAAGGCGACTTTGGTGAGGTATATGGCGTTCGTGCCGTCTCCCGCTATCCCAAAACGTGCCTTGGGCACGAAATCACCCAGGAGGTACATGTCCCCTACGACATCTTCCCACCAGTAGAAACGCTGGTCTATCACGAGGGCTTCAGAAGTATCGGAAACGGATACGTTCAGATAGTCCTCCGACTCGTAGTTGTCGGAAGGGAGGAGGTTCCTCGTAAGGATGTACTTCGTGGTGGTGGTTCCATCGGGAAGGGTGTGGGAGTCCGCCCCAAGGTGCTGGGCGTAGAGAGTCATCTGCTGGGGGATGAAGACTACATCCTTTTCATATCCTAGGCCGTTATAAGCACCCATCTACGCCTCCAGTAGAAGCACGTCGTCAAAGTAGCAAGTGGCTCTATAGTTGTCGAGCTCACTGTATATGGCAAATATCACGTAGGTGTATTCGCTTCCGCCAGAAGAAAAGGGATAAAGCGTGTATTGTGTTAAGTCTACCTGTTGTACTGGTACGTCGTCTACCTGTAGCCAGCTATAGGTGTGGTTTTCGAAGTCTATCTCTGCACGGATCCTGTGCCATGCGGTGTCTTTGAGCTTGTGTAGCTCCGTAAGGGACAGGAAGCCTCCAGAATGCCACAATCCCCAGGTTCCTTCAGGGGGAGCGTAATCAAATATAGCAGTCCATAAATACCCTGTGTCTACGTCATCCCAGGCGATCTGAAACCTTATTGTGTCTACAGTTTGTTCCCAGGACCCAGCTATATAGGTCGGATCGAAGGAAAACCTGGTATCGAATATCAGCTTTCTGCTGCTTCCAAGGTGGACATACCTCCCAGCATATACGGTATCACCAGCAGTTGCTCCGACCTCCCTGGTTTGAAGCTCAAGGGAAAAAGCTCCCTCAAATGACCTAGAGGTAGTTCTGTCTACAACCCAAGTGTCGCCAGTTCCATCTGCAAGCCACGTCATACCGTTTTCAAATCCTTCCACCAAAACAACATTGCCGCCTATATCCGTGCTTCCAACTACGCTTACTATGCTTTGGTATTGTAGAGGCATACCCTCCCTCCTAATCTATACCTGGGACATATTCTTCGGGCATATCTATAGTTACCTTTACGTCTATGGTTTTAGGAAAGGTATCAGTATTGTTTCCATATACCTTTATGTAAGTTCCCTGTCTTTTAACTTTGAACCCGACGTCAACTTCAAGAGGTTCATCTCCAACCACATACTCTGCTTGAGAGAAATCGTGAAAGACATTATACCCATGAGGTTCTCCAGATGAAGGAACTTCATCGTCGTTAGAGACAAATACCTTAATTTGCAGTTTCTTACGAGTCTCACGGGCGAAGTCTATCCTGACCTTGGTTATGGTGTATGGGAAATCGAGCCTCTTTGAAACCAAGGTCTTGCTATCCTTTGGGAGCAAATTTTCATAAAAAAAGGGAAGAGTCCTTAGCATCCTCCCTCCTAAATTTTGAGTCCTCTACGCCTGAGTTCCCTGGCTATCTGTACCACAGCGGTTTCAGCCTCAAGAAGCCTCTTGGAAAGCTCCTCGAAGCGCTCGGATAACTTTGTCTTCTCCTGCTCTACCTCTTCGAGCCTTTTTTTCAGCTCCTCCCTTTCGGCTTCAACCTGTTGTAGCCTGGATTCTAGTTCGGACATCTTGTCCTCTTTGATGTACACTTGACGTCTTCTCGTCGGCGTCTGAAACGGAGAGGGAGGCTGAGGGATCTTTTCGAAAGCTTTCGCCATCTTTCTCTCCTTTCATCTTGCGGGAACTATTCCGGAGAGCGTACAGTAGTAGCTTGCTACCCTTTTCACGTACTCCCAGTTTGGGAAATCCTCAAGCGCAAGCCCTCTTTCTATCCAGCTTTTTACTCTCCTTGTCCCTGCGTTATATGCAGCTATGGCTAAAACCGGGTTTTTCCACTCGGAAAGCTTTAAAGCAAGGTACTTCGTTCCATAGAGGATATTTGTATCTGGGTCCATTAAAAGCTCTACACGGTCTGCAAACCCAACGTCTTTTGCCGCATTGTATGTAATCTGCATCAAGCCATAGCTATAAAAGCCGTTCTCCTTTCTTAATGCTCCAGGATTTCCGCTTGATTCAGTCCATATAACTGCAAGGACAAGATAGTAATCAACTCCGAATTTTTTGCTCGTATCCCAGATGGTCTTTTCATAAGGAGATATTCTGTTCCAAAAGGTTGAGATATCCCTTTTCGATACCCTGTAGAGAGGAAGTTTGCACAGGTCTTTTTCTACAGAAGAAGGCTGTTCAGGCTCAAGCGGGCCTGCGGATTCTTTCGCTTTTCCAAGGAGAGCAACGAGGAGAAGGACCAGTATGACAGCAACGATAGGCACATTCTACACCTGTGCTGTAGAAGGGGACGGGTGGCTTAACCCGTCCCCTTTTCTTGATTACAATCCCCACTTCCTCAGCGTGCCTTCTCTGATGTTAGCTCCACACTCCTTCGCAGCTTGTATGAACCTCTTCTGCCACTCCTTATTCCTCATACCACCTAGTTCGTTAGGACCAGGTGCTGGGTGGCTCTGTCCTTTCAGTTTCTCGGCGATGCACATGTTGAACCCACTGGGGCGATGCCCCTTACCTCCAGCCAAGACCCGAAGGGCCTTAACACCTGGCTTCGTCCTACGTCCTATTACAGGGACTCGCGGCATGTTACCCACCTCCTTGCTTCAGGTTGTCTCTTTTTCCGCCTCCATCATAATGGAGGTCACCTCTTTTAGGTACGAGCAGGTCTCCGAATCCTGCTTACACACATCTTCCATAATATTATCCATTAAACTCGCTACTTCCTCAGGGGGCTCGTTTAATGCAACATTCTTAAGCTTCTCTGCTATCTCCTTTCTTCCAGTTGTCTCCAATCTCCACACAAACCAGTTAACAAGTGTAGGCAAAAAACACGGCCTACAGACTTCGCTGTCTCCTTTTATCCATTCTGAGATCTTCTCCATCTTTTATTCTCCTCATAGGCAACTGTGTGCAAAACCATATCGGAAAGTAAACAGTCTTTTTCAAACACTACATCCAAAAAAGACGATATCTGAGGCGTTCCTTTGCCTATTCCTATTGCCTTTCCCAGAAGATCGGCAGCTTTTTCTTTATCTCCCCTCAAATATCTTTCTTGTGCTTTTACAAAAAGTTTGATAGGGCTTCCCATCTCTATTCTTCTTGTTTCTTTTGTGCTCTATATTCTGCCGCACACTGTCTAAATCTTTCCTGTATAGGTATATCTTTGGATTTTCCTTTTACACACTTTCCCATAAATATATTGTATGCGCTTGGCTTTCGTTTGTTCTTTCCGGAAGCCTGGCATACTGCGGCGATTTCCGAAAGGAATTCCTGAAGTATCGTTCGGATCTCTTCACAGGAACAAGCATCAGGCATATTTCCCCCGATATAAATATACGAATTCGGACAGCGGGTTGTCAAGAGTTATTCGTACTGTTGGCACTCCTGAAATATGTTCACCCACTCCTTTACCACATCTCTCACTCTCTTAGTAAGTTCAAGCATCTGGTATTCCTTCTGTCTCGAAAGCTCCCTTATCCTTGCTTCAAGGTTAGAAAGATGGGTTTTGAGCATACCCTCGATAAAATTCCTTAGTTCGTCAGGTATCTCTCTATAGTACGCCTTGCAAAAGCCGTAATGTCTCCCATGTGCGTGCCTTGTATATCTTATATGTCCCGGCATCAGTCACAACACCCGTTTTTCAGTCCTGTTCCTCTTTCGGGAAGCTTCACATTACCGAATATCCTCACGTGGCTCTGCTTTCTCTCCTCATCGGTCTTCGGCTGTCCTAGTCTCGGACCTCCACCTACCCCAAGACCTTCTCCCTTCTTACCACCAACGCCAGTTCCCCTGGGCGGAATTTCGTCTGTGCCATACTTCTGTCTATGGGTCTTTCGCCTTTCCTCATCTGTCTTCGGACGGCCGAGCCTAGGCTGTCCTCCAACACCAAGTCCGCTTAAAGGCGCACCATGCGCTTCACCTGAACTCTGAGTGGACTTCTTCTTCGTAAGTGCGTATATCCCGGCTGCGATCAGTAGCCATCCCCACATTTTAACCTCCTATTTTCTGAATATTCCTGCTTGGTGGAGAAACTTAAGTCTTTGGGCAAGCTTAGAAGGAGGAGGTTCCCATCTTATTCCAAGCTTACAGTATTTTACCTTTTCATCTTCCGAAAGGGCACCTACAATTCCTTTTGAAAATACCAATTCGCTGGTTTTCCCGTTAAGCTCTATTTTGAAACCATGACAGGGAGTGTTAAGTGCTACAGCTTCGTCCACAACTATTCCGCCACGTATGATTTCTCCTGTATCGGCATCTATGAGAATGATTCTCTGGTGCTCGTGGTGTTCTTGCCCTTCTCTTATATGAGACATATCAACCTCCGCGAATATGTTCCTGCCTTATGTGTCCTACCAGTTTTTCTATAGTCTCACAGGCTATACACCCACTTCCGAACACCTCAGAGTCAAGCTTCTCTATCTTCTTTCTATGCTCTCTGAGCTCCTGTTTTAACCTAAGTGCTTTTTCTCTGTTTAAGTTGCTGAGCTCTCTCTTCTTGCCTCTTGCCCACACCATAACCCCTATCCAAAGCGCCTTATCTTCTGGAAAGAACTGGACACCTTCTGCTGCGAGGCCCGCAATTGCAGATAGGTGCTTATACATACACTCGATGCAGGCTTCAGTCGGATTTGCAGCGAAGTCTTCGAAATGGTCCTCCAATAACACCATGTGTTCTACGGCCAAATCTAGTGTGTAGCGCTGAATGTGTGTCATCCTTCAGCCTCTCCCATGTGCTTTCCGGTTCCACCACTAGGCAAAGACGACCATGATTTTCTGATCTCGGCCTGGGCTTTTGCCATAGAGATCTGCATATCGTTAAAGAGCTTGAATACTTCTACGAAGCTCCTCATAGCCCTTACTGTTGTGTCCTCTTCAGGGGCGGCGGTTCCACCTTGGGCACCCGCTGCTATAACCTGCAATAGAGGGGCGAGACTATTGAGCAAGTTCGCCCCTCCGAGCTGCTGCTGTTGCTGCCCGTTGTTGCTGTTCCCGAGATGCTGCAAGGACTGCACAAGGCTGGCCATGACTTCCTTTAGCTCGTTTATGGCCTGCACAGTCTGAGAATACTTCTCTACTATTTCGGAAATCTCCTTCCTTTGAGCGGAGAGTTCCCTTTGAAGCTCCTTTATTACAGCCGAATTGGCTATAAGTTCGTCAATGTTCTCCGGGGATATACCGCCAGATGGTTCCTGGACCGGTTCTTCCAGTTTATCCGCTTCTATTTCTCCTAAAAGCTTGTCGAGGTCCACATCCTGCTCCTGTCTCCTTCCCATAACCATTCCCTCCTATCAGAAGAACGAGTTCTTCTTCTCCTCCTTGGGGACGAAGCTACTGATGATTCCAGCAAGAGTATCCTTGTCCTTTTCCCCAAGCTTGGAAAGTGCACGGGACAAGAACTCAGGATGCTTGGACACTATGCTTGAAAACTCCTCCATGCACTCGGGACACTGGAACACCTCATCCCACGTAGAGTGTTCTATATGGATTCCCTTCTCCTTAGGTGTAGCGGTCGAGGATACAAGTTCGGTAATCCTCGCACAAGCTTTAGAGTTAGGGTCCAATATGCACTCGTCGATTAAGCTCTTTATCTCATCCTTGGTTGGGACATTTTGAAGCTTCTGTTCGAACGAGGAAACTTTCTCCACAACCTCCTTTATCTCATTAGGCTTCTTAGTAGCAACCTCCTCAAGGGAAGACACCTTCTGGGATATTTCCTTCAGCTTTCCGGCAAGTTGCTTCTGTCCGTTGGTGCCTTCCGACAACGAAGACGAAAGGGCATTCACAGCATTGCGGAGTTCCTCTATCTGTTTAGAAATACCATCGGATATCTCCTTCACTCTCTGAGATACCGTCTGCTCAACCTCCTTCTCCACCTGCCTGGAGATACTATCTTGCACTCTCTGAAGTCTCTCCTTGAATACCTCGATCTCTTTCTCAAACGTCTGCCTCTGCATGTTGAGAAGCTTGTCAAGATATGCCTCGTTAATTTCAGCCATTGCTACCTCCTCCTTGTCGTTAGTTGTTTTGTTATTGGTTGTGTTTCTGTCCCTGTTTTCCACGTTCTTTTTCTCCTGCCCTAAGGTACCCCCTAGGGCCTCCTGTACAGCCTTCTTTACTTCCTCTTCAAAGTGAGTGGCTTTTGTATGGAAAGCCAGCTCCTGTGGGGTAAGGAACTTCTTCCCACAATATGGACATTCGTACTTTCTCTCGCTGAGGTGAACTTTGGTCTTGTGGACGAGAAGACCTCTTTCGTTTCGGAACTTCTTACCACAGATATCGCATACGTATTCATCTGCCATTCCGACTCCGTTTACTGTAAAGGATTTCGGGAGGATGTTCAGAATGTCTGAACAGAAAGATAACACATCCCGGACGAAAAGTCAAGGGAAATTTTCTCCGAAACACTTGACAATTTTCATTGGTGTTATTATATTCTAATCGCAGTCCGGAAAGTTCTAAGGGCGAGGGGAACGAGAGAGTTTCCGGAGATATCCCCTCGCCCTTTTCATTCTCCGGAACCCTCGTTCCCCTCGTTGAGGCCAACTTTAAAACAAGGAGGTGTGAGTCATGGCTGTCAGTGTGGCTCCATATCTAAACAGGGTATCTAGGTTGGAAATAGCAGGGATTCCGATAGGAAAAGCCCTGCTGCTGGGCTCCGCTATGGGGGTTATGGATGCGGTTATCTCGCTCGTAACTTCCTTAGCGGACTCGGAAAAGAAGTTCCAAGTAGGCGGTGTCCATGTTACTCCACTTGCAGTGGGAGCTGGCGCTGCCGTTGCGTTCAATAGGGTAAGGCAGGTGGGGGACTTTCTGGGCGACGATGGTAAGGCGGCGTTTGTCCTCGCCTCTCTGCTTGAGGGAGCGGACAAGTCCATAGCCATAACCGATAAGGTTAAGGGGTATCTTGCTTATGCCATGTATAAGCTTGGGATGGTAGATCAGGCGGCTCAGATGATTGGTATGCCACCGCCTGGGGAGAGTGAACAAGGCAAAGGAGCAGTTGAAAGCAGGATCAAGAAGCTCATAAGCTTCTCCGGAGCTCTTGAAGCTCCCATAAGCGCTCCCGCCATTGAAGCCCCCCAGGTTGAAGAGCCTGTCGAGGAAGTTTCGGTTGAGGCGCCAGTTGAAGCGCCTGAGATAGGGTCGATCCCGGCTGGTGCTGGGATAGCAAATATTGAGGCTCGTCTCAGGTCCATCCGTCTTCCTTCATAACACCAAAACAAGGAGGTGTGAGGTATGCTTTACCATACCTATACGTTGAGCGACACGATAGAATTTGCAGCCAATACCACTAAAAGCTTAAACCTGCCCAAAACCGGGTACATCACACAGCTTGACTGTATGTTGGAGGTCAAGGTAACGGCTAGCAATACTATCTCCGCCGCTACCGATGGCCTTCAGAAGCTCATAAAGTCCGCCCGGATTACAGCGGCAGGTAAGACCTACTTCGATTGCAGTGACGGTAGGGATTGGTGGTATTGGACGTATTTCAGGCATAGGGGAGCTGTCACTCTTGATAGCTTGCCCTCCGCTGGCAGCACTGCTACAGTCAGAACTCTGTTTGAGATCCATCTGGGGTATTACCCGTCCATCCCGTTCGATCCTACAGTCGTCATCCCGGCCACCAGGCTCTCCAACCCGCAGCTTGAGATCAAGTGGGGTAGTGCTTCCGACCTCGGTACCGGCTACACCATCACCGCTGCTGACAGCAAGATGAAGGTGACGGTTCACGAGCTGGTACTTGAGGAAGGAGAGAGCGAAGAGGACATCTGGCAGGGAGGGCTGTTGGTGCCGCGGGTACAGACGATCGTAGAGTCCTTGAATTCCACCAACACCAACTTGGGCTTCAGGTCCGACGTGCCTGTGGACCTGGTGCTTCACACTACGATGATGTTGGTGGTGGACTCCAGCGACGACAGAACCGACACCGATGTCACCGGGTTTGGCGTGGTGTTCGTGCCTGAGCGTGAAACCCCGGTGGACTTCGACAGCGCTTGGTATGATGCCAAGCTTGAAAACCGCAAGCGCACTGAAGTGCCCTCCGATATCGCCGGTGCGTATCTGTTGGAGTGGCCGCTGGTGTCCGGGAACGAGCGTGGGATAGACCTCACCGATAAGAAGGTGGGGGATGTCCAGATTGGTATTTCCAACGGGACTACTGGTGGCAAGGTCCGCCTGCTCCATATAGGGTACATGACCGAAGCGTAAGGGTAGGGAGGGGGGTCTTCAACAGGCCCCCCTATCTTCTCTTGGAGGTAAAATGGCGCAGTTGTACCAACAGATCGTAGGCGGCTCGACAATACCTCTTCCGCCTCCTGGCGAAAGCTGGGAATATACGATCGACGACATGCTATGTACCAAAAAGGGGTACTGTATAAATAAAAAGCAGCCTATAGACATTACGAAATTTACCTTTCCAGATACCCCTATCAGAGTATATATCAACAAAGATATCGAAGATTACAAAGGGACGGGTACCAAAATAGTCACATACTGTGCAGTACCACGTCTTCCTTGGCCACTAGAGAAGCTTTCGGATGTGTTTGTGAGTCTTGTAGCTAAACTTAGAACTGCTGCTGTTGAAGGATATAAATGGTATAGTATAGTTATATGGAAAGCAAACGAGACAATAGATGTCAAATATGCTTTTGATAAGGCTTTGTATAAGATAGAATTCTTTATGGCGCCCAAAGAATACTTAGGGGCAGTACCGATTGTAGTCCTGCTTCCGTGGATAGTTAGAGCTCTATATGCTCTTGGATTTATACTCTTTGCTACGCATATTAAGAACGTAGCGAATATCGCGAGGGAAACTGGAACAGCAGTAGAAAAAATCGCAAGGGAAGCTGGAATAGCAGCAGAAAGAGCTGGCAAAGGTCTTACTTTACCCATAGCGCTTATAGTTATAGCAATAGTAACTACAGCACTTCTTGGAAAAAGGTAGCAAGATAGAAAAAAGGAGGCTTAAGATGAAAGACCGTGGGTTACTTATGCTGGCGCTTGGAGGGCTATTGGCTGCGGTGTACTTCCTGAGCAAGAAGAAGCCCCCTCCTCCTCCAACCAGATATACAAGCAAAGACACATCGGATATAGTAACTGCTATAAGAAAAGGCAAGTTTGAGGTTTATAGTGTTGAAGATAGGCAGATATGCCAAAAGCAAGGTGTAGACTTCCCATGTCTTGTGATAGTATATAACGACAAACAGGGAATGCGTGTAAGTCGCTATATATCGCAGAAAGACCTTGAGAGTCTTGCTATAAAAGCAGGAAAGAGGTTGTTTGACGTGCTGGCTAAGGTAGGTAGGTGGATATGGGGGATATTTAAGAAAGATGAAGAAGCCGAAAAATCAGGTAAACTTGTAGAAGAGGAGCCAGCACTGGCAGTCTCTGAATTTATGACTACACAGTCCTTTACTCCACCAAAGCTTACAGTCACATCCCATAGTGCGTGATGTATGTCTACTATTCTGTATCTCATAATAGGCTTCTTTGCGGTAAAGCTGGCTTTGTCTATACTCGCCAAAGATCAGGCTGAGTATATATACGTAGGTCCGTTTGATTTCTTTATACCAGTTGCAGAAACTAATGGAAGAATCCAGAAGCTCCTTAAGGAGATAGACATATCCCCGGTTATAGTCCCTCCTGGACTTAAAGTAAGCGCATATGGAGTTTCTGTAACAATACCACTTAAAAAGGAATACACAAGCGAAATGGTCAATGCAATAGCTAAGGGAGTCAAGTTTGCGGTGGAAACTGGTCTTTATAAAACTAGGGTAGAGAAAGTCCCAGGCGGTGCATTGATACATATCCCGAGAATAAAGATCAAAGTTTAAAAGGAGGGAGTTAAGATGCGACGGATAGTATTTCCTCAGGTAACTGAAGCTTCTGCTATTGATATATCGAGCTTGCTTGGAAATTTCGGCATAGCAGAAGTCGGGGAACTCGGGGATACCATAGCGGACGTAATACGTAACCTGATTAAGGAGAGGAACGCTCTTAGGGATAGAGTATCACAACTTGACAAGGCAATCAGCTCTCTACGCAAAGAATATTACAGCACTGTTAAGAGCTTGAATGATTGCAAGGCTGCTTTAGACAGAAGGACA
>Ga0180301_10000099_pt1 | contig 58511 bp, 51 predicted proteins | sample GuaBasSediGuay16_FD_121797 | JGI IMG/M metagenome (GOLD analysis project Ga0180301, IMG submission 121797) | Subseafloor sediment microbial communities from Guaymas Basin, Gulf of California, Mexico - Guay16, Core 4569-2, 12-15 cm | ecosystem: Environmental > Aquatic > Marine > Hydrothermal...
ATTTTTATCATCAACAACATTAATACTACCATCAATATTGCATATATGATTTTTATCATCAACAACATTAATACTACCATCAATATTGCATATATAATTTTCCATTAAATGGCCAAATCGCTATATTGGTATGCCGCGCGATTAGACAAATCTCCTAATGATAAACTATTTGCACATCAATTAATACCTATTCAATATTGGCGAAATAACCCTGAGCAACGAGGGCTTCTTCTCGCTATAGAGCCTGGTTTGGGTAAAACGCGTATAATGGCGACACTAGCGGATGAGTTCGAAGGAGACTTTGTATTATACATGGCACCTAAATCATTAAAGGAAATGTTATTGAAAGAAATACACAATATAGGAAAAGATCCTAATAAAGCTTCACCCGATGGTATACCAAGGTATCATCATGTATCAATAAATGCTGGAAATATATATCAACAGTGGCACGCATTTCTCGATACTATTAAAATAGACATACTAGACATAACACCCGATACTAAGCATATAGATAAAATTGTAGATAAACCAAAGATCCTCATTATAATAGACGAAGGGCATATACTATCACAGCGTGTGGCACACATATTAAATAAAATATATTATGGCAATAGTCGTAAAGCGGAAGATGATCCTGAGGAAAAAGGTGCATACAAATTATATGAAGAGTTACGAGATGCGATACATGTAAAATATCTATTTGCTACTGGAACGCCTATACCGAATGATCCCTTTGATGTAGTACCTATGTTAAACATATTGCGTGGACGAATATATGGTGTCGGAGGAGATTTCTCATATGCTTTTCCCGATGTATATGGAAAGTTTTATTATAACTTCGTTAACATACAAAATATGTTACACGAGCGAATGGATTGGCTTTTCGCAACACGCATACAAAACTTAATATATTGGTATAAGATACCACGAGGAATTCCAAATATACCTATTCCCGATGTATCTCCTGATCATCTCATTCGACTTAACATGGAAGAGCAACAATGGAATATGTATTTACGATTAGCGACGAAAGAAGAGTTACTTGAAAAGAGGATGTCAAGTAAAGTAAGCATACAAGAAGGACAGCCTATGATCCGTGAAATGGGGGTATACAAATCCTTTACACGGCAGGCTTCCAACTTCACATACTCAGATGATATAATTGAAGGCGAAAGTAAAGTAGCACAACTTAAAGATAAAGACCTTACATTACCCGCTATAAAGAAAGCCGGTATTAAAATATGGGCTATAGTGACATCCGTTCTTGAGGAAAAGAACAAAATACATGCTGTATATTCGCATTTCGTTAATGACTATGGTATTGCAGTATTTGAGAGAGTATTTATGGCTCAAGGATGGAAACCATTGGAAAAAGACACTGCTAATACAATAGAGGAATTGCAGACTATATATAAAAAGGATAAAGCTCCTCGATTTGCTACTTTAACGGGAAAGCAAACTGTTGAAACTAAGACTAGAATGATACATATATTAAATACAAAAATAAATGCTGAACAACGATTAGTAAGATGCATATTGTTTTCAGGAGCAGCAGGTCATGGTATTACTATATATAGTGTTGAGAAATACCATAAATTAGAAGCAGATTGGAATATAGCGGAAGAAGAACAAGCACAAGATAGATTTGCTCGGCTTTTCTCCGCTATGTATCTTCCTTTAAACCGACGTAAACTTGACATATACAAATACATTGCATTAGGGCCCAAAGGAACAGATGCATTTACCACCGATGCATACATATACAATCTTGCAAATGAAAAACACATTCGTAATATGGGCATACAAGATTTTATTGCTAGTGCATCAATAAGCTGCCCTGAACTATATAAAGAGGAAAATGCTTTGCATAAAGATCTCATAAAACATAAGATTGTGCCTCCTATTCGTATACATATGCAATGTCGTGCATGTCATTCAGAGTTAGTACCTAACTTAATTTTACAAGCTGGCGTTGATATACAATGTGATGATAGTAAGCCATATATTAAAGGCAAAACCATCACAGTCAAATCCGATGACAAAACATATATATTAAGTACAGAGACAGGTCATGGATGGCTCGTATCGAAAGAAGATAAAAAGACAAGCTTAGTTTTAGATGCTAGATTACTCAGAGCATTATGGAGTCTAGTGTTGTAATATTTATTCTTCTTGCATCAACTTATCTATAGTTGGCCTAATGTTTTTCAAAACAGATATACCTAGATCTTCTGCCATTGAATGTAGGCGTTCCTTTTTTATGGATTTCATTCCTTCTTCACTTTGTATTAATGGAAGAATAGCAAGTAATTGTTCCTTTTTTGTCCTATAATATATAGAATAATATGTATCTGAGAATATTCCTTTTATTGTATTACCATTAAGAGCATAGTATAATTTAATAAACAGTTTTAAATCATCCCATTGCTTACATGGCATTCCAAAATATAGCATATCGATAGATTCACTTTGGTATATTAGGATTCGTTCTATGAAAGCACGCATCTTAGATGAAATTATCTCTGAATTAAATCCAATTGTAAGAAATAATTTATAATTCGAGGGCATAGTTTCAAAGGCTAGTTTTACCTCGTCAATATCCCTTACTCTGGGCTTTAGGTTAATAAGTTTTTCTAATATGTTATCTTCTGTAATCGTATTATCAAAAGACACAGAAGGACAATTAGACAATACCAATTTAAGTTTTGGAAGTAAATATGATATGGGTACATATGTGGCAAAGAATGATTGTATAGTTGATGTATCTTCTTCTGTTTTCATATCTAAAGCCCTTAGTGCAAATAATAGTTGAGGGCGTTCTACATTCGTCCATGATACCGATGGATGATCAGAATCTTTGGTTTTAGATACTGATTTACTACTACCTGCTATACTTATATGTTCGTCAGCATTTTTATTTGTCGTAGGCGTATTATGATCAAGTAATAGTTTCTCCGCTTCTTTCAATAAAGGAGGGATGTCATATCCAAACTCTTTCATGAACTCGACTAGATTTTTACCTCCTATGGATGTGTTGCATGTTGCACACATTGGAACAAGATTTTCCAATTTGACGGGTCCACCATTCTTCTTCGATACAATATGTCCGCAATGATGTTCACTTCGTATTATTTTACCATGACATGCTATGCACTTGCCTTCTTCTGAATCGGGAAAATGGTAATTCCATACTGCCTTTTTTACCGCTATGGGAATAGACATGTTTAAACCATAATATATTATATCATTTGAATTATGAATTTATGGTGATAGATATGTAATAGTATATTCAAAAATATAAACATACATTCGAATTATTGAACTCAACTACAAAAAAACCATATGAACATGGTTCTTTTTTTGAACGTGAACTCAGGCCTTAGATGCAAATGTAAGGGCAGTATTGTGATTCACAGGGAACAATGCCTTCGCCAGTTTCACACATTCTTTTGCATAAAGCCACTGTTCGGGAATTTTGTCTAACGCGACTATTCGTGATGCCTTGGGCCTTCGAAAACCAAAGGCTTTCGTAAACGCCTGTGAATCGATCTTTAGTTTGGATCGTTCGTAGAGCCAATCACCTTTGGTAATCCCCGCCCAAAAGCAAGGGATAATCACGGAATTGTGGTCATCTGCAAGAACCAACCTCGTGGCATCAAACGAGCCTGCTGGAAATGTTGGCTCGTTGACACCAAATGTTTCCTGCATGAATTCGTCGATCCTTTTTAGAACACAAGGAAAAGGATCTCCTACTAAAGGTTGGTTTGCAGCAGCAGGATATAGGTGAAAACCAAAGGGTACTGCTATTATCTCCCCCTTTACTTTCAGGGAATTGAGAATAATAGCAGTTGGGCGGCGTACATCCCTAAAACGCGCATCCAATACATATGCTTTATTTGGCGACGAATGATGAAATGCTTCCGGTGTAAGTCCTAAGAAACTACTTAATAACAGACTTACTATCGCTGTAGCCGGCCTCTTCTGGGCCAATAATGTTTTAATCTTATAGCAGAAAGAGTGCCCGCAATGCGGGGCACATAAATCCGCAATTGTGTACGCCATCGTTCGGTTTGAGCTTTTGATTTTTTCACTTTTACATTTGAAATATAATTAATAATACATAATCTTAAAACTCGAACCGCTATAATTTGTATCAGATAATTTTACCTTCAAATCATCATTAGTTGCCCATTCGATGATAAGCTTGTCTCCTGTAGCGGCAGGATCTGCGTGTACTGCACTGATGACAGGTGTATCAGTCGCTGTATTCTTAGATATGTTAAGTGATAAATTAGGTCCTCCATCTGTTTGACATTCAATAGTAATCTTCCGATTTCCACGTTTTATAGTTTCTATAGTTTTAGCTGTAGTTCCAATTAAAGTCAATGTTTTAATATTTATAATACCATTTGTTCCAGAACCTCCATATCCTTCGCCGAATATCGAAGAACTTGTGGCTTTAGTTCCAAATTGCGTAGGCATTTATAAGGTTAAAAAGTTTATAATTCTATATGCTAATCAATTTGTAGCTTTGGTTCTTAAATTATATAAAATACAGATCTATATATTATCTATATATTATCTATATATTATCTATATATTATCTATATATTATCTATATATTATTTATATAAAGATCGGGTTGATGAACTGCGTTGTAATTTAACTCTAGCAATCTCAGGCCGTTGAGTCTTCCAGAATAAAATGCTTTCAAACAATTCGTATGCCCAGTATGGAACGAGATGTCGTTTACATTGCATCCATTCATGCTGTATGAAACTATTGATCTCATTATTAGCAGGGAAAGTTATTGAGTGCTTTTGTATGAGATCTTCTGGTGTATGTGTTGCATAATATGCTTTGAGATAAACTGTACTTCGCATATCATTTCTGAAACTATATAATTTTTCCATATATACTTTCTTCGATGGAATGATCCATTTAGTTACATCCGATACTGGGATTATGAGATGTTCTATTGGTAGACGTATGCTGAGCGGATGAATCATATAATCTGGTGTTGTTGCATAAATAAACTTTGTTGCACCTATTATATTCCCAATTGTATAGAATACAGATAATGTTTCAAAATCGATGATCTTCTGAGGAGAAGGATTATGCATCAATACAGCAGGTGCACTACGTAATGTATCGGATAATGCTCTTTTTTGTTGACATTGCATAGTATATGCTGTTTTAACTACTATTTGTTTGTTAAGTGTCATAGATGAGACTTTGTATGCATTTACTGGTATGTCTAATTCTTCTGTGAGGGGCCGAGACAATCTATCCCATGGAACAGTACCGGTTTCTAATGCACATATCATTGTATATGCTTTGTTTTGTTCCTCTGGTGTCAAATCAGATATTTGTGTTCTTCTACCCATTAACATAGTAAAACTCTCCCTCAATGAATCCATTTGAAGAAAAATAATATGTTCTCATATAAAAAGACACTAGATAGTTCAAGTTTAAAAACTATATTTTTATATATAATGACATTATACATCATACATCATAAATCAACTAGACAATTCAAGTTTAAATAATATGTAATCATCATCTTCGTTTAATTGTTTGAATCCTACACTTCCAAGTAAATGGCCAATATTTTCGGATTTGTGCATCGGACTATGTATATATTCATCAACAGTCATAAGTTTATGCACAATTACACTTCCGATAAAATGTCTAAGTTCATATAATATGTCGTTAGACTTCCTAATAATCAGATGACCATTATTTCTGAGGACCTTTATGAGCATTGGCAAGGTTGTTTCATTTAGAATGCAGTCGTCTAATACGAGTAATTCAGCACTATCTTCGGCATCATGAAGTGATCCATATGAAACGTTCTTGAATTTATCAAATCGTTTTATATCAAAGGTGTTTATCGAACTATTCCGAGCAAGCTCTACAAGTTTGCATAATATTTGTTTAAATGATTCTTCCATTTCAAATACTGTTTTTGTCAATGAATTTACTAATGTCTTGTCGGAGAATAACTCTGTAAAATAACTTAATATAGATTCTACTAGTGGCTGAGACATTCTATCACGCAATCTATCGATGAAATCTTCATCGTCGATTGCTCCACCTTTCTGTTTAGCTATATATGGCTTTGATAGCATTTTCGCCATTTCCTTTTTGAGTTCTTCTAATGCAGCTTTGAATATTTTTCTATCCGCTTCTTCGAGTTGTATTTGTTCGAAATATGGTTCTTCGTCGAAACGTGAGAGTACTCTTGATGCAATGTCATATAATAATTGATCTGGTCGGTCATCTAATTGCGTTTCGAATTCAAGTATCGATGGATATGGTCTGGCCCACCATGTACGTCGTCTTATAGAAGCATTCTCTGGAGCCTTTTTTACTATGAGAGTAGCTTGTATCTTTTCATTGGGTAATAGAGTTGCCAAGAATACTCTTCGATTGAATGGAACGATGTCTTTATGTATTGTTTTGACAGGTTTGATTTTATCCGATAAAACCGTTACACAGTATATTCCATGTTCTAGCGGAGAAGCTGCACTTGGATTTTCAGCAGTCAATGTAAATAAAGTTCCTATTTCTAGCTTTTGACTGATAGGAAGGAATAGAAATCTGCGTTCAATGCCAATATCATGACCATATGTCTTGTCCGATAGGAACTCTGCATAATATTCAACTTTTTCATGGACCAAGGATTTGACATCTTCAGTACTATCAATCTCTCGTATCAATAGATTTATGAAAGGATCAGGTACATTCTTAAATGAAATACGCATCGCTAACCTTCTATCCGCTGGATCATGAAAGATTCTGGCTTCTAACGGCAATTTCTTGGCATTTCGTGTGTTATCACGGACTTCTATGTTTGCAATAAAGCCCATTTCGATCATAAAAATATATCACTTTTGTTTTATCCAAATGAAGGTCATCATAAATCCCGATGCGCCTACTTCAAAGAAAGAGGATTATTTCATTTTAGTAGGGCTATTGGCTCATAAAGGATATGATATTAACACGCAATTACGTCCGATGGAACCACATATATACCTTCGATTAACAACCCTAACATATAATGCTATTAATACTACAGCGGAAAACTACTTACGATCTTTAGTTGGTGAGCTATATCCGGAAGCCCAGCCTGAAACCACAAGTCCAGATCATACTAAATGGCAAGGGCTTGGACCAGATTTTGTAAATAGATTATATGCTAAGCCGATGGGCGCACCACGTGCTTCTGAAGGTCCAGTATACATAGGACAACGTGCTCAAATACCAACTATGCTTACTCCATGGAATCCAAAGACTGCAGCCAAAACTCGTTGGGGTCTATATACCGCAGATTCGGTTGACGATCCATGGCATGGTGAAGAATAAACTAAATTAATTTAGCATCTAATCAACTTATTAATAAATTAAATTGACTCTTTGTTTAATGCTTGTAGTATGATCTTCATTCTTTCGAATGTTGGGTTCAATGAATCATAAGTTTGTTCGCTTATCCCTAACACTCGATACTTCATTTATCTGACTAAAAAATTAGATATATACAATTACAAACACTCCGTACAACATAATTTTTTGTTAGATACAAATTATGGGCGCATATGAGGATCTGAGGAAACCATGTGAGCGAATTATACGAACCATATACAACAATCAGAAAGTTCCTGCTGATTTACGACATAGACTTAATGAGCCTCTTGCATTATTTAATATCGGAGGAGAAGTATCAATTGTAGAAGTGTTTGGACTAATTGTATATAAAACAAAGGAATATATTAGAGCCAAGAATGATGCATATTTCAAATCGGAGAAATTCAAAACAAATTTAATGAAAGTCCTCAAAGCATATTCATTGGATAAAGAAGTATCACCCGATGTATTATCTGGAGCATTTGAATTTATAGGTGTAACTCCTACTGAAACTCTATTTAGTAAGAAACAACAAAAGCAAATAGACGATGATATCGAAGAGATCATAAAAGCATATCCTCGATACAAAAAGATCCAAAACGCTGATTAAGTTCTATAGTTAAATCATCTTGACAACTAATATAAAGTTTAAAGTCTATAATTGAATGATTATTTTTATAATCCAAAATGCCCAGAGGTGGAAAGAAACAAGTCGTTGTTCAACGACAAAGCCGAATAAACGATATACATAATCGTATTAACGATGAAGAGATCGGAGAACGAGTTATGAGTATGTTTGGTAAATTAACACGTGTAGATCCAGAAATATTAGAGAAAAAGCGTTCCTTACTTTCTAGATATTTGAGTGCGTTGGCATCTGATCTTCAAAAAATAGTTACAGCAGCAGTCAAAGCATATGATGGTGATATACCTGAGACTTTAGAAAATACAGTAGTATGGGCAGGTTTCATCAAAGAAAGAGATAAATTTATAGCAAAACATCCACATGAATGGGTAGCAGACAACTTCCTCGATGAACTACATAAGTTAAAAGTTTGCATGAATGAAGTCAATGCTTCGACTAGTGGGTCTATAGCGGCAAAAGAAATAGAATGGTTTTTAAAATGGGAGAATTCATCAAAATATATATTACCGTCTACTACTGAACAATTTAACTTTGCTGAAGTACCTTCTATCATGTCTGACATCTTTCCGCTGTTAGGACGGCTAGACTTTGTAGCATCAAATGTCATAAAAGAAATAGTACATCCGTCATATGATTGGGAAGCAGCACTTGATGAAAAGATTGCCAAAATGGCTCGAAAGCTTGGTGGGTCTACAGGTGCAGCAATTGTAGATATGAAATCAACATTTGCATCTCAACTTCCCAGTGTATATTTAAAGAAACTTGGCGTAGCAAGTAGAGGCATCAACTGGGGTGATATCATGGAAAGAGTTATGACTATAGAAGATTCCAAGAAACGTCGTATTGCTATGGAAACAGAAGAAATGTTGACAGGAACTCGCAACCCAGAAATTCGTCAAGTAGCGGAAGATGTATTTGGAAAGAAGAATATAGAAGCAATATTACAACAAGCACATGATGATGTAGAAGAAGAATAAATACATATAGAATGAGCATATACGTATCTATTATCAAATTTAGTATACTTAGTACACTTAATATATAAAACTTTTTACTTACCAAATGGTTGAACCATGGAGACCAAGTACTTATAATGCAGATTTCAATACATCATTTGGAATACGAGATACTGCTCCTAAGCGGGATCAAGAAGATTATGTATTTCTTAGTAAAAGTGGATTACAACATACTGCTATAATCCGGCCTAGTCCATTTAGAACATCAGTAGCAGCTCATGGAGGTGGAATAATCGAACCAGAATTTAAGGTAAATTGGCGCATTGCTCCTCCCGATACTAGAGCACGAATATTCGAAGGCGGAAGAGAGGCAGAAGAATATAAACGATATGTAGGGGATAAAGATCTTGCTGATCAAAAACATACTATCCCTCGATACAAACATCTTAGTCGACGTTATGATGAAATGCATGTTCGAGAAGCACAGGCTGAGATTGAAGACTATGAAGCATATCGAGATCATACTAATCATTTCGACTATATGTTAGATAGAATGAAATGGCAAAGAGAAGCTGGACGACAATATTTACGATCACGCGTTTCACTTGGCAGACAACTTAAATCCAAACCATATCAACATCATAATGAAGCTCCAGGTAGAACAACTACCAACAATAGAAAGACTAATTTACAGGTCTTGTTTGCAAATGCGAGACAACGACGAAATGACAAGGTATATGCTTTGATTGCAGAAACTGTATTATCAAAACCTGCTCTCATGGCGAAAATGTTTGAAGACATACCTGTTCCGATGTCTAAAATACGTGGTATACTGCAAGCTATATCTATGAAACCTGATTCAGAGGTTTCTGAGAGAGAAGCTAAACTTATATTAAATATGACTCAAATGCGGTTGCATGAAGACAAAGATGTTCCTCGCTCTCAAGCGGAATTAACTAGGAAGACAGCCGAAATGCATGATTTCATACAACGTATGACTAAAGCACATGATGACATAAAACGAATATTGGGTACTATTCCTACTGAATATCGGGCACAGGTCAATACTATCTTATTTGAACTTGTTCGTAAGAATAAACACGTCAATATGGATACATACACCGATGAGCATAGACGCTTAAATTTCGTTGCAAAAGAATTACGAGATGTAATTGGCCCTAAGAGTGATAAACTAACTCAGAAACAGAAACAAGACATCATGCGGATGTATGAAATATCCTCGCCTACACTCCTAAATATATTGCATGGGGTTACGAAGAAGAATTTCAATGGAAAGGATTTCGTGTCTGAATATATAGCACAAGGACGCAAATTTGATATCAGAACAGGAAAAGAAGCTATGCGAACTGCTAAACCGCAACATACAACTCCCGCTAATATTATCGGAAGATTTGATCAACATGATACTACAAGAACAAGACCATCAATCGGCGTTAGAGGTAAACAAGAATTACAATCTCATGTTGCAACTGGACGGCACACATACGTAAAAGATGTTGGCTTCCACTTACCTGGTAGATATCTGTTAGAATGATTTATATAAAAACTATGAATTTCTAATTGTTTGCTAATCGATATATAGGGTAATATGTGAATTATAAATATTTCATATCATGATTTTTTATGCATACATTTATAGTTTTTGGACGACACAAACAGAGCGATGGAATTCCTCAAGAAGTTTGGATATGACAAATTATTAACGACATACACGACCGCTGAATTGGAAACTCCGCAAAGTCCTATATATACAGTTCTAAATGCTCCTATTTATCAGATTCGTGATCTATTTGCACATTACTGTGCATTTGCACAACATAACAAAAGTGATAAGCCTGACATGATCTTTGCTACAGAAGGCGGAACAGTACTTGGAGTATTAATTGCAATTGGCCTTACCCCAGAGCAAATTCTTTCTCGATGGGCGGATGGTGTATTTGATGTAGACCATTTGCTATTCGGAAAACGCAGACTTCCCCGATGGATGAAATGGGCACATCCAAAGACGGATGGAGCTTTCCATAAGGGCGAACGATTCGTGAAAGCTCTTGATGAATTATTGCATGACAAGTATTTCAGTGATGAAAAGGTAGGGATCTTTGGTAAGAAACATCGTGTTACGATGCAGGATCTATTCTCTCGAACTAATACTCGTCTCGCCATTGGTGTGTATTCGTTGAAGACCAATACTCCTGTTATAATTGATCATACTACGTATCCTAACATGCCCGTAGCGGAAGCCGTAATGGCATCGATGGCTGCTTGGCCGATTTTCACTGTACGTGAATGGGAAAAGGAGAAGTTTGTGTCACACAGTGATGATCCACTTTCGATGAATGAAATTCTTGATTTCTATCGCAAGTACTATGGTAAAACTCGTGCTAATGGTCGTGAAGTCCAACAGGTCATGCAACTATTCACAGTAGACTATATCCCTATTGGACAAAAAGACCTTCTGCTTGAACTATGCTATAGGCGACCTATATTTAATGTTGGAAACATTGATCAATCATTCCGTGGATGTGTCAAACAATATCGAAGAAATTTCCAAATTACAGATTGGTAAAAAACTTCTCTAGAACCATATTTCACACTATATATTTTTTATAACATATCGTATCGGGGAGAAAAATGAATATTTTTAATATATAAACACACGGCTTCGATTGTTGTGTGCACGAACATTCTCAACATGGCGAAAACGTACGAGTTTCTGGAAATGCCACGTATACGGTACAAGACAAAGGTACAGTTATGTGGCATTTCTGCTCTGAATGCACATGTAGTAGGGGGTGAAATTGTATTTCGCCCTAAAGTTTCTATGAAGTCTCTTGTAGTTGGGGCCAAAAATCTGATACACAGGGGCAAAACAGTCCATGTTAAGGATGTTCTCAAGGCTTCCCCCGATCCATCAGTATATGTGGCACTCATTGTGCTGCATATCAAGTTCGAAGGATGCATAATCAAGGTGCGTCCTTTCATTGAAATGCTTCCAAAGTTAACAGAACTTTGGAAAGATGGTTTGGAGCGATATGTTCCACAGAATTTCCAACTAGATACTAAGAATGAATGGATGGATATCCTTTCTCAACTTATCGAAAGTAATGGTACTAAGAACACAATTTGTGGAATCTGCAAGAAAAGTATTTACTGCAAATGCAAAGGAGAACTAAATGCATGGACCTCCAGTTGTTCACCAAAATGGTTCAAAGAAAACGAAGAAGTTACTTATCCATTTAGTGACCATGGGATTAATGGTTCCATTCATGTTTGTTCACCAGAATGTCATAAGATTCTCAATGATATGAAAGATGAGCATGATCAGAAGATTGAGCATTACATCAACAAGAAACGACAAGCACATATCATCAAGAATCTTATACATCGTCTTCGTCGACAGGATGAAAAGTATCGGAGAGAAAAAGAAGCGGAACAGCTATATGATTCTTCAGTAGTTATTCCAAAACGTCCAACTAACAATGAGCTTCTCATCCGATATTACAAGTATCTCACCAAAACTGGGAAAATCAATGGAACTCCTGTTGATATTGATTCAATCTCATCGGAGTTCTATGCAGTTTGTATGGAAGACAATGAAGATGAAGCCATCATCGAAGAGAAGAAGAGATATCCACGTTCATATGATGATTATGAAAGTGATGAAAGTGATGTCATAGAGTATGAGTACTTCGATGAAGAGGAAGATGAGGATGAAGACGAAGACGAAGAATGCTATGAGCTCATAGCTGGCGGCATCATCCAACATGCAACTGCCATAGCATGTCAAAGCGCATAATCATGCAACTGTCAAAGCACGTGCTCCATTAAAAAGAAGATTAAAGTCAACTACCTTTTTATAATGATTTAACTTGACATCAATTGAGAATAAAACATCGGAATGATATTTTTGAGTGCACCTTTTTGTGATGCCATGGTTATAGTTTGTGTCCATAAAGCAGCAATATCATCGCTATTGAATTGACGGAAGAACATATTAAATACATTGTGAACATCTTCTAATATGACTTCTGATCTTGCCGCAATACCACATGCAACGCCTAATTGAATGAGTTGTGGTTTTATAGAATTAAGTGCAATGGCGACTGCTTCAAAACCTTGATCTAATGTCTCTATAGTCTGTTGTTTCCATGCTAAATAGTCTTTATGCGGATATATCTCTATCTTCCGCTTCTTTGCTGCGTGATCACATACAATCGAGAAATAGTTATGTAATTGTTTGATGAATTCATGAGAATGCATATATACCTCACCAAACTTATTACGAAGTTCTTCTACTTTATCTTTATTCCCACTTTCTACTTCTGCTTGAAGTGCACCAAGTTCATCAAGTTCTTTCGATATGCCAGTTGTATCGGGAGGATCTCCAATATCAGGAGGTGTATAATCTACCATGTCTTCATCAAAATCAAATTCATTTACAATGGGAAGTTCTATATTAAAGCTAACAATTATTGATCGTATGAAATCTTGGTGAGTATTTTGCTTCAAAGATTCTAATAACTTAGAACTAAACTCTCGCGCTATCATTATGTCTTGATCGATAAGTGCAGCTCCTTCTAATATACTTTGTTTTCGTGTTTCAATCTCGGCGTCAATATTAAGATCGACTTGTGGAGTAGATGCAGGTGACTTAACATATGCTATCATTTCATTGGCATTCTTGAATCCTAGTAGAGTTGCTAATCCACCTACGATTTTCAGAGCTTCTGGAACAATCATTCCATCCTGTTGTAATTCATTTAATCCACGTTGCAGTTGATCATATAGCATGACATCCATGATAACCTGTTTACTTTTGGATAACGAAAATTTGGCTCTTCCAAACTTTTCTAATATAGATAAATGTGTAAATCCATCCCATCCTTTAGACAAATATACCCGTTTCTTTTTAAGATGCAACCTTAGGCGGTATATGGCACTTAATATTTTTCGAGAATCGGAAGAAGGCTCAACAGAATATAACATCTCTCTAAACATTATTATGTTAACTACGCATTCCGCAAAGAGCTTTAGAGATATTGCCGATGATGATTTTTGTAACTTAGATCGAAGAGATCTTAGTGTATGTAACATCTCATCATAATCCAATCGAAATGGTTCAGTGCCATCTAATTTCACGACATCCCAATGAACCAATCGATTTAGGCTCATTTCATATAAAAATATAATTGTAGTGTATATGAAGTTATCTTATAACATGCATCACAATGCTTCGTCGATATCTTCTTCTTCTCCTTGCCACATTTCGTCTGGTACTACAGGCATTTTATCTAAGATATTAGTTTGTTCTGTTTCGATATATGGAATGTATACTTTAATATAGGATAATTGACCATACATTGTTCGCAGTTCAATCATTCCATGATTAGATATGCTCATAAATACAGTTTTCCTATTACCCATCAATCGGAAGACATTTGGAATTCCATCTAAATTAAGGGTTGCTGCAAATGGTTGTCCTCCATTGAACTTTGTGAAATAGTAGTTATCCGCTGTTGGAGTTCGTCGAGAGGAACTAAAATGTTTCTTTGATTCGCCAGTATCTTCCGTCGAATGAATAGTAATTCCATCTTCCACTAGTATGAAACGAAGATCATCATCCGTGTTATGACGCGTACTACGTGGAAACAATGTTTTCATATCAGCGGATGGAGCACAGAGTTCAGTATGGAATTTATCAGGTTCAGGAATAGCGGAAGTATTCACTTCCGATGCATGTGTATCTGGAATGATGAGTTCTTTCCATCCGCCATCCTTCTGGAAATATAGCTTTCCTGGATGATCCGATATGATCTTCATTTCTCCACCCTTTTTGTTCTTAAGACTATTTAATAGATTTAGTATGTTAACTGTAATACTGATGGATTGGCCATCTTTAACTCGGAATTTCTCCAAATCACCCGCACGTATATGCAATAAGATGTATGTTCCTGGAGGACTTTGTATATGAACTAAATCTATTCCTCTTGGACTAAAAGTTATTGTAGATTCTTTCACAATAGAAGATATAGCCTTTATACAATCGATGAATATAGTAGATATGCTTACTGCAAGAATCTCATTTTCCGGATATGCAGCATCTATTTGTTCTGGCCCTTGGGATAGTGTTATCGATCTTTCTGGTCTACTTGGGCCTACTTCAACAATATTTGGAATCATATCTGGTGTTTTATCCGATACTAACAATCCTCTTGGTGGTTGGGATATAGCATACCTTAATACATCTGCTCGTGTTGCTAAAGCCCAAAATGTATCAACAACTCCATTTGCCATTTGATTTCGATCTTGGAAAATATATCATTTATATTTATACAAAAATTATATATTTTTTGTATTTTGAGAGTTACGTGTATACTTATTCTTTTTTATGTATATACGTAATGAATCCTTCTCTAGAGATTTCTATACTATCCTCGTTAAGCTTGTCATCACTGAGTATAGCTATATGTTTTATATTGCATAGTTCAAATATTCTCTCTGTAAAGCTTTCTAGGGACCATACGATGCCTTTACTTTCTTTTATGCTATGTTTTACCCGCATGAACAATAAATCAGCAGTCGGTGTATTGCGTATTAAATAATCTACAACATTCCCAGACGGTTTATTAATGGTTGCATCGGGAAATATCTTAGTCATATCGGGATAATTAGTAATGACTGTTTCAGCTGGAGCTAAGATTTGTAGTAAACGTGTATGCAAAGTTGGTGCACGATGTATTTTTCTTCCACCAACTTTCAATCGTTTAATAGCATGACTCATGAATTTGTATAATAACAATCTACTACTTCCTATACTAGAAAAGGGTTCTATTTCATTTGTCATATCGGATAATACTGAATCTGACAATTCTAATATGATGCCATTGATTCGTGCTTTTTCTAATATAGACAATACATCCCAATCCAGCATATTCCTAAGGAAGGATTTAATATTTTCTTCCGTTATGGTCTTAACGGTTGCCTGGAAATTGGCTACTACATCGCTTATTTTTAAATCAAGTTCTTCATCCACAACTTCTTCCTCGATAAAGTTCATGTGTTTTATTATTTCTATAATCTCATTAGCAATATCCCATAACTTTGTTGTAGTCGGCTTATCAAGTTTAAATGGAGATTTAAACGATTTTATGATTGGATCCCATGTTGTTTCCTTTTTCAACCCAAGTATCAAATACCTATTAGATACTATCCGATAATCCATTATAACAAATATCCTATCTCCAATACCATATTCATCAAAAGGTTTCTTTGTCGGAGTTAATTCTGTAATAGGAAATGATAGAACACGAGATTCTTCTACTATTTCTTTCGTCATAGATTGTGCTCCTTTTTCACTAATCTTCCCTATGATAGATGGATTGTATGTAATGAGTGTTTCTTGTGATTTAAGATTATATCCAGCATTTACAACTAATATCCTTGATGATGATTTATCGGCTAGTTCCTCGAAATCTTTAGCTTTTTCGATATGCAGATTAAGCAATATGTTTATTTGCTCTATCAGTTGTTCAAATGTGCTAGGTGGAAATGCTTTAGAACCAACCAATTCGCCTAGACCTAAAAGAACATGTGGTATAGTTAAATCTTTGCGAGGAGGTTTAGTCGATCCAAGAAACGCTAATGTTTTCATCACTATATTACGTTCTTCCTCTACATCAACAATATTATCCATGATGACTTGTGTTACAGCAGCGGGAGAAGGGTGAGGTAGTTTCTTATTATTGGGTGCGTATATATTTGCCGCTGCAATATAACGTGGAAAATTAAACATTTTGAATTGTTTATCAAGTATTCCATTGAGTAAGATTTCCATAGGTAAATTATTTTTGTTATATGAACTGTTGTTTCCAATTGCTGCATCAATAACGTTTATATAAACATTTGCAAATGAAGCATTATTTTTCATATTCTCAAGAATCACATGGGCTATAGGATTCCAAAACAACTCATCCGTTCTAACATAATTATATCCATTGCGCAATACTTCATGTTTTATTCGTCTTTCTATTTCTAGAATAGCGATGTCTGGATCGTCTAGTGATATGTCACCCAAAATGTTCATTTTACATGGAAAAATTATTCATCATTGATCGACGTTCAACCAAACAGTATTTTTTGATCGACAATATATCTTCTAAATTATGCATCATTGTTCGATGTTCAACCAAACAGTATTTTTTTGATAGATAATATACACATGATTTTTCGTTATCCAAAACATGGCTTTACCATATGTCGCAAATGAATCCTTTATGCCTCCGGTAGATGTACAACAACCAGAAACTGAAACGGAAAAGACTAAAAAATTCTCATTTCCTGTATGGGCAATCATAGCATTAGTTGTTGTTGTTGTTATTATTGCAGTTACCATATCAATTATTGTAATGCGACGAAAACCAAAACGAGATCGACGAGTACATTTTAGACCAGAAGACGAAGATAATCCTGAAGATGAAGAAATGCCTCCACTTAGAGTACGCCCTCGGCCTACTGGAGAAAAATTAGGTGACCCAACCTTTATTCCACCAGATGCCATACCAGTGCCTCAACCAAAAACACGCCCAGATGAAGCTAGACACACGAGTTTAGTGGAAGATGCAAAAGCAGCATCATCACATTTTGGTGGTAGTATTCCTGCATTTGGTGGGCAGCAAACCCAAGCATTTACCACACAGAACGATGGCAGTCAAAGAGAAAAGTTTTCTCCGACCGTGGGAACACAGCCTCCCTCTAGAACTGAAAAAGAACGAGCGGTAGATGCTGCGTTTTATGGTGATGATAGTGATGAAGATGATTAAACCTTAATTGGTGATAACCTCTTGATGGATTAAAACAATCAACCCTTGATGGATTAAAACAATCAACTCTTAATTGGTGATATATTATCCAAATCTACATATTTACTTTATTAGATAACTGAGTACTCTTCAGATAGATCATTTGTCGTTTCAACCAATCTTTTTCTTCCGTTTTTAAACCCCATTCCATGATTCGATTCCAAGCCGTTGCTAACAATTCTTTTGGCTTCTTCTTTAACATTTCTGCTAGTGGATATTGTCCAATTGCAGCAAGAATAGAAACTATGTTTGTTATGTAAATGTTATCATCATATACTATGATAGGCTTACCATATATATTGGCAAATCGCCCAATAAGTTTGTTATTAATAGTTTTATCTATAGTGACAGTACTTGGTTTAAATGTTAGTCCGACGGATACAACTGTATCGACAGATTGTTTGGGTGTTCTCCATTTGTTCAATACGAAGTTAGCATACTTAGCATAATATGCATCCGTAACTCGGAGACTTTTGTTTATGCCGCAATATTTACATGTATCATCGTCTTTCCATTCATGTGGTAAGAAAGCATCTTGTCTAGCGGGACATAGTAATATAATTTCATTCTCAAATTGAGAACGTATTTCCGATTTGTCTTCTTTTAATTGAGTCATTGTAGTCCATCTAGATGGAAGTCCGACTTCCTTAGGTTTATAAAGTTTAAACACTACTTTACCAGGTTCTTTCTCTATATTGTAGATTTGTTTCATAATGTCAGCATATGCTTCGATTGGACCCTTTTTATAAATATCTACGATCATCCTGGCCCACAACGCAAAGAAAGATGGCGGTGGTAAATTACCTTTATGCAATTCTTTCGATATATCTTCGATCTTAGGTCCTTCTGAATTGAACATTTCGGGCTTAACTTCTTCCAAGAGATCTGGTTTGGTATTAAGAAGAGAAGATATTATATCCAATAATGGTGCGCCATATTTTTGTCGCATAGTACGTGCATCAGGTACTTTGACAGTACTTATAATGAAATTATTTAATACACTATCGGGATCAGTGAAATGTTTAGATAATCCTGCAGTCCAATAATTAAGCATATTATCAATAGCAGTTTCTATGGCAAATCCATTTTGTACAAGAAGTTCCATATATTCAGCTCGAATCATTCGTCTCAGATTCTTTCCGCTGAATTGGAATTGTTTAATCTTCTTGGATGCCACATATAACAATGTAATGACTGCACTCAGAATGACAAATTTTTGTTTCCTTGTTCGTTCTAGCATTGTTAGAGCATCTAATTTCTTAAGCTCATTAGCGAGAGCCTCTGACAATGTATTAACTATTTCATTATATAATTCAGCCCTTCCTATTAGAGTAGTAACAACTGCATAATCTATTATCCTTCCTACAACAGAAAAGATCTCATCGACAAACCCACTTTCTGCCGATCCTATGCCCGATAGTGGAGTCATACGAAGCCAATCAAGGACCAATGCTTGCCCACAGACTCTACATCTAATTTCGAAATTATCATTGGCCATTTTACCATATGCATCTATAGTTGATTTGCCAGTCAATAGGTTGTATAAAACATGTGTGCATTCAATGATGATATCTGATTCTTTATCTACATATTGTTCATCGACAACCTTGGTTTCTCGCATAAATCTATCTAATACGGGTTTCACATCGGGAGGAATTTGCGTTTTGCCACCAGGAGCTGTTGTTCGTGTATATTTTTGTAATTCTCTCGCTAATCGTCGGAGAGATTTGAAACGTTCATAATCGATAGGTTGTCGTTTTATGAAAGATAGAACCTTTTTAATGGATAAAGTACCTCCATTGGTATATATGTGCCATATATAACTTCGTAATACCATTTGATTAGAATACGTTTTCTTGACCAAAGGTAACTTTAGGGCATCTACTACTGCGCCTTTTCTTACAGTATACATAGGCAATATCGGATGAGGTATGCTTGGACTCGAACTATTAGACGCCCATGCCATCAAATGAGTTAGTCTATAATACATGAAATCTATGAATAGTTTAAGTGATAGACTTTTCGGATCTTTCGATACGAAGTCGTTCCTAAATTGCTCTAATTCTATCCAATCATATGCAGGATGTATGCCATTTGGAATATAGCCGCATATGGATGATGCTTGGATAAGTTCTTCCCATCCCCAATGAATAGGTTTCTTCAAGATAGCGGGATAGGTTGGAAATACTCCGCCCCATGGCATCAATCTACTAGGTTCTATGTTAGAATCCAATAATGATGTAATGGCAATAATCCTATTCATTCGGCCGCTCCACGATGTTGCAAAGTTAACATTTTCTATATCAAATCGTAAGATCATAGGATCTACAATAAGACCATGAAGTGTATATTCACCCTTTAAAGATAATGCCATACGTCGAATGCCCAATAGTGTATCAGCTAGAAGATCAATGTTAAATATACTTGGAACATCAAGTGTTTCCGATAATATCGGCGCATCAAAATCATATGTGATCATTCCAGGTTCTAAATAATCTGCATCATATCGTTTAACGGGTGCCATGTAAACATCAGTTATTTCATCGGGGTTAAGCTTTTGGAAGAATGTTTCCTTCTCTTCTGGCGTTTTATCCGATGGTGCAACACTTCCACCTATTTGTGTTATATTACTTAGTAGTGTATCGGATGAGTCATCGTCTTCTTCTATTTGCGTTTTCCTAATAATGGCCTTGGTCTTATCCTTTTTCTTCTTAGTTAAGATTTTAGGCGGTTTGACCTTCTTTTCTACAATTTCTATAGGCTGAGTTCTTACAGTAATTTCAGTTATTGGAGCAGTTCTAATATCCTTCGCTATTGAACAAATGGAGCCTTTCTTCTTGAGATCATTTTTATAATCTTCTAATAAGATATAACTGTTCATATGAGGGTTTAAGAATCTTACTATTTGTTCTCCTTTAATGATTATAGTGTCTTTAGCGGAAGATCCTGTAGTAGGAGATATGACTGGTATGATCCAGGGAACTTGAAGTAATAGATCTAGTTTATGTTCTAAATTAGTATTTTTATCTATTAGTGGTTCTACCGATTTATAGTATGGCACTAACCTCGTTTCTAATTCATCGTTAATTAGGCGGAACAATCTGTAAGCTTTCTCGGGGTCAGTTTGAGAACTAATTTGTCTCTCCGCCACGAGATAGCGTTGGGCCAACGCAAACATTACCATTTATAGTGGTAAAAAGATATCAAAAAGGATAAAATAGTTACTTGCTTTTAATATGAACATACTACTATAAAAATGATTATTATACCTATAATAACTATGCTTTGTATGACAAAAGAATTTCTTTCCGGGGAGCTTGATGGTTCTATATTTGATATTAATACACTTATATATGACGAGAAATTTATCTTGCAAACGATACGTTGTGTGAGCGGTAGAGAGGAACATAGTATACCCAGGAAAGTAGATGTTGTTTTGCCACGTGAACCTTCAGACTACGTCAAAATACTTCATTCGCCAGGAGACTCAATATACTATATCAAACATCTTAGATCTTTAGAGCAAGAGGTCAATAATAATAGCCGATTACTAGAAATAAGAGAATCTCGCACAGCTCAAAAGATAAATTGAAAATCATAATACGAACTCTAGATAAAAATGATTATTTTTAAGATCATAAACATAAGCATGGTTTCTGTCTTTGAGACTCTTGATGAATTGGTTAGAAACAAAGGAGGATCCGATGGCTGGCTAGAAGAATATCTATATAGCCGAGGAATTCTCTCTCAAAAAGATGATGAAGGAAGACTTACAGTGTATGCAGACCAGCAGTATAGCGCCCCAGATGGCGAATGGCGAAATGTAGGAAATCACATTATTAAGTGTAATTGTGATGGAATACAGATCGTGGCTGCTGGCATGCCCCAAGCATATCCTGAATCATCTTATGATGATTTTATTCCTAAATTGGCTAACGGGATCTATGATATTTACGCCATTCCATTTATAGGTACCCTATGTTGGTTATGGTTTGATACTCTCGATCAACATTGGTACCTCGGATCTAAACGCTCCTCAAACCTTATTGGTGTATCATGGCGGAAAGGTAGAGAATCATTTGATGTTGCATTCGCTAAAGCACTTCCAGATGATTTTAATTGGAGCATTCTTAACAAACAGTATACATACTCATTCTTGCTTCATAGTCATGATATACATTTGTTCACTCCAAGTAGTATGTCGAACAGGCAACTTTTGTTTGTGGGAGCACGACGTAATGAAATAAATAGTCCAATTGAGTATCCCGATATTGGTGTACCAAGACAAAAACCTATCATAACAAAGGCAAAGTTGTCATTGAAAGAATGCATCGCTTTGTATGCAAAGATGGCAACATCAATTGCACATCTTGAGGAATCTAATGAAGTTTGTCTTGGATACATCTTCCGACCACACAAACATAATTCAATTTGCGAGCATGTCTTAGTAAAAAGTCAATTGCATGCATTCATTGATACAGTAATTGGAGAATTTTCAGATATCCGTGATGCTGTGCATTCATCAATTTACATGCCAAAGAGTAAAAGCGAACAGATGCGGAAGATTTTCCCCGATTTGAAAGACACATTCGATAAAGTAGAAAACACGATTAATAATTTGATCGACACAATACTATCGGATGAATTGGATGGAAATGATGATGTTGAACAAATTAGAATCATCATTATGGAAACTGTTCAGCCATATGCAATAAAAGATGTAGACATCCGACGACAAGTTGTATATGATGCTATTAGAAATCCCACTGAAGACACATCGAATCAAGACATTATGCGAAAACGATTGGCACGCCTAATAAGAGAAACTGTTCCATTGAAAAACGATGAATAGTAGTTTGATATGAAATCTAACCAACTCTAAACACAATAAAAACTTTATTTTTGATGTCTCAAATGTGGAAAGGATTGTGTGGATTAATTGTAGTAGTAGTTATAGTATCATGTGTAATATGGTATTTCTTACAGCCAAATGAAACTTTCATAAATCCTGGACCGATACTTGTTCGTATGGGTAGTGCTACGTATCCAGTTAATGAAATACGTGTAAGGATATTCGACAAACCAAATGTATGGAAAAGAGTATATGATCCTAAGGGAAAAATGCTATATAAAACGAGAAAACGACTCGTTGTGTCACATGCAGCACCATATCGATTAGAAGATGCTATGGTTAAAAATGTAAAAACATTAACGGAAGATAAAGTAACTCCTATTGATGGAGTCTTAGAACCAGAGATAGCATCAAGATTGAATTGGGAACTCCGATATCAACCAATCGTATTACGACAAAAACGATATGATGTATTACTTTCTCGTTATTCTACGATTGTTGTTCCAGTTGAGTTGTTATAATATATTTAGAAGGTATTCATGTTACCTATTCAAAAGAAAAGTCATTAAATTAGAATGTAAATAGAGACATCACCTGCTCAAAAGAAAAGTCATTAAATTAGAATGTAAATAGAGACATCACCTGCTCAAAAGAAAAGTCATTAAATTAGAATATATGCCGAGGTAGACACATTACCTGCGCGAATGGAACATGATTAGTTGGTCCATTTAGTACCGATACTACAAATTGCAGCCACATAGCTGTTGTATTTAATTGAATTGGTGTATACTTGCGATCTATATATTTTTTTCCATTGATTGTTACAAGTAAATGTGATATTATGCCCATTACTATGTCACATATTCGCCGTGTGACGATCGAAAGTTTTTCATTACACCACTTAGTATATTCTAATCTATGCTGATTTATTGGACAACAATGTTCCAAAATTTGGGTTATTACTTCATTTGGATCTGCAAGTGACTGTCCATTAATATATATATTTGCGGAGATATCCGATCCTGATTGATACACAACTTCATACATTGAATGTTTTGCAATTTTTCTCCAAATCGGGGAAACCAAAGTAATCTAAATCAGTCTTAACAATTGATTGCAATTCATCAGGGATCATAACATTAGTACCATAACGTATACAACGTAGCATATACTTAAACACTTTTGGATCTCTATCGATGAATAATGGTTCATCACTCGATAGTGTATTTTTTATGATATGGCATAACCTTGAATTAGGATAATCATCCAATAAAGAAGTACTAACTTCAAAGTGTATGCCTCCTATATTCAACTTGATCGATGGCATTCTTTATATTTGTGTATATATCATTTTTATATTATATTATGTTATATCATATGATGTATTACTCAAAGTATTATACACTCGGCCCTTGTTCAACAATAGTTATTATTGCCTCGAAATATCCCGTTGCATCATTAACGGTGAAATTCAGGACATGGTAGCCCGCCATTTCTAACAATGTATAATTTGGTATAGCTGCTTTAGGTGTAATATATAAATTAGCAGCGGGAACAGGATAGACTTGTGTTATGTCACCTCCTGATCCAGTTGCTCTCCTCGCTACAACACCTTTTATACTACGTATGTTAGTTAATGCAGAGTTGGCATCACTTCGTAGATTTATGGGAACTTGGAATGTATGTGTCGAACCAGTTGATATTTGACCAGCAGAATTGTCCCATTTGATGGATATCTCATATGATAAGTCTCTATCTCTAGTTGAAGAAGTAAGGTCATAAGTTACTGTTCCATCGACAAGTCCAGTTCTAGGATATGTAAATCCTGTTGGTAATCTATTAAATCCAGCGGGAAGAGTATATGTATATGCTTGTGCTCGTATTTCAGATGTTATTATAATGGAAGAAGATATAGCGCCATTTAATGTTATGCCATTAGTTGCTGTAAGTGTTATTATGCCAGTAGTTCCATTTAATTCAATGTTGCATGGACTACCACTGACATCTAATTGTACATTATTAGTACCTATTATTTTTAGTGCATCCTGTTGACCACGTACTATTCCTGTTATTCCACTAGTGCCAATAGTCAAGGCATCACCAAATATAAATATATCATCTTGTCCCGATAAATCAGACTTAAAATACAATCTTCCGTTAGCACGTATTCCAGGTACATTATTAACTGTCGAACCAAATATAGTTTCATTATTCCATCCTAATGACACACGCTCTGTTTCTACACCACCCGAATCCAACTTTCTAATAGACAATAATGATGTTCTGAATGCCCTACTAGCGAAGAAAGAATCTTCTGTCGATGCCAAGGGTTGTTCCAATTGCAATGGCCTATTAAAGATAGTACGAGTTGTTTGCATCGACATTCCTGCTATGGATATAGCTCTTCCTCCAGTTGCATCCCATATGACATAATTACCCGATCCATCGGATACTGTGGGATCTAAACCAACTACACGTTGCATATTGGCAACCACGTCTCCTTTGTAGCCCATCCGCCAATATCCAATGTGTGTTGCTAATTCAGAGTATACAAGGACTGCATTTGGATAAGTTAGTGTATCACCACGATCTATTTCCAAGCCAGAATAGTATGGAGGATTCAAACCGACATAGTCAGTAGTCGCATTTGCATTAAGTAGCATAACTGGATCTCCGAATGTATATATAGTGCCTGCAAACACATCAACTATGGATGAGGTTGCTATAGTAATATTACCTGATACTTCTATATTATATGCATATAACGTTCCATTAACACGCATATCTCCACTTTCTGTTCCATAAGATCGAGTAGATGCATCGCCTGCTGTTTGATTTTTACCAAAGTCAAAGGCTAATCCCAAACTCATTGTTTATTAGGTAAAAAGTATTATATACAATATTGAGTAATGAATATAATCTGCAATATTATATGTCAATATGTATTATTATGTAACAAAACATAACAATATATAATAATACACATCAATTTGATAAGCGATTTTTTACATACGTCAAATGACTGAAATACAATATGAGTTAGATTATTGGGAAGAAGGCCTATCGGATAAAATAGATTCGACTGATATTATATTAGTACATCCAGATTGTGATGGAAAACCATTCATGACATTGGAAACCGAAATGGAACGTTTAAAGCATTCACTCAAGACGGAAAAAGTTTTCATATTACATTATGGTGGTTTGACAGAAACGTTGAAGGAAATCAAATCGGAAGTTCATACTATATCGGAAAATAAGCAAATACCAAGTGATTGTTCTGTTTATATGCAATTCACCCAATTATCAGTAGCGGAAAAGATGTTGCAAAAGATGATGGATTCCGATTTGAAGTTTGATAGACTATACATAATAATGGATAGTCGTCCAACAGAACGCATCAATGATAGTTTAAATACAAATTGGGGACTTGAAAGTGAATTCAGTGCAGAAATGGTTAACACTTTTATAGAACAACCAAATCCTGGTCGAGATTTAAGATATATGGATATTGGTAATTGGTATGAAAATGCAATAACACTAAGATATAGAGGGAACTTCCGTGTAGGGGTAGATTGGGATTCAAATACATATCCTTTTAATGTCATAGTATTTATAATGACGTTCCTTCAATATGATCAATGGGAAATACACATTATAGCTAAGGATGAAAAAATAAAGCAACTTATGAAATCTGCTATTCATTTCATGGCTGAGGGAAGATAACTTAGTTTGTATTCTGTTATCGAAAAAGATAATATACAATAAGCTTGTATTCTATTGTCAGGAAATACCCAAATACCCCAATAATCAACCTCTGAGATAGTCTCGCATTTCACCATCACCTGCACTAGATTCCATTGTTCTTTCGATTTGTTCAGAAGGATAATAGAGAGTATAAACATATAACTTTTTAGCTTTTTCTCTCCCCGTTCGAAGAGCTCGCCCTACAACCTGTGTATACTTATCTTCATCACGACATGGTGAATAGAATATGATTAGATCGAGGTATTGCATATTAAGTCCTGTGAAGTCTTGTAAAGATGAAGCAACTACAATATGAATTTCTCCGCTATGAATCTTAGGTATCAATTCAGTATTAAATTCTTCACATATTATATAATATGTCTTTGTATCTAAATTAGGAGATTCTATGTCTTTTTCTTTTAATGCTTGTATACGCTTTTCATATTCTATGATCCATTGCTCTCTTCTTTTTCTCATTTCATCATCTACATATTCATTGGGTATGATGACCTGAGTTAATTTCTCCCGTAATTGTTCTGCACTAGACAACGTTTCATTATAGATTAGAACACGTGGAGGACGTTTGAATTCATGCATAAATTCATTAACAATACATACAATTTGACCCATCTTTCCTCCGGTAACTTCTGTTCTGTATAATTTTTCATCCTTTACACCTCCTTCTGGTGCCGAATTGATTAGAAATTGAGCTATCTGAGGCGCATACGCCGATTTACGAACATCGCGAATACTTTGTTCTATCTCGGATTGACATTGATGATAATTTAGTATGATTTCATTTGTTATAGAAGAAGCAACTTGTTCAGTATTTTCATAGAACCTGCCACATAAACTACATTGAAAGCCAGCATCCGTTTTTATCATAACTTTCTCATAACATCTATAGCATACGAAGTTCCCACAATCACTTAATATTTGATATAATCCTCCACATGGATCTTCACATTTACTACATCTCACCGATGGAAATGGAAACTCTTTCAGTTCTGAATGTAGGTTTGATAAAATAGTCTTACATGTAGACATTTCATTTGACGATATTAATTCTCGAATACGCAGCAAATTACTGTGAATGTGTATATATCGAAAGAGGTATGGAGCTATGGCAAACATAATCCATCCCTTATTTCCTGATAGTATCTCTATAATGTCATCAAAACTACTAGGTTCCATAACATCATAAAATAACTGTATACCAATTATAGGATCGTCTTTCGCTAGTTGCAATTCTCGGAATTTTGAATTCCTATGTGGATATACGCCATATAATGCATAGTTCCTCCATAAGGGGAAAATTCCAGCCATTTCTCGATATGGATGCTCTGTGATGCATTCTTGTAATGCAATGTTTGTCATCAGCAGATAATCAATAGTAAGTTTATATGATATGTATGCTCGAATAATAGATGTGTATATAGAAGTTACTTTTAGCGGTTGAGTATTAGTATATAGTTGCACCCCATATTCATGAAATGATGCGTTTAAGTTTCTAAATGATTCAGCCAATTCTTTCGTACCATCTGTATTTATAAGATGTCTAAATTCAGTTAATCGTGCTTCTAATATATCGGACAAGTCTGATTTAGTTTTTCCTCTTCCGACAAGACATTGATCCCATTCATCTTGTGATATGATACATGATGTTGCTTGAGCAATCTTATATAAACCATTTAAACTTACTTCAACGAATTCTTTCATTGTTGGTTCCGTACATATGATGTCTTTAGTTAAACACTCGGAGAGATTCATGATTTTCTCTAAACGTTTCGGTAATATAGCGAGTTGACTGGCTATTCGAGCATACCTTGCATACAATAGTTTACTAGAAAAGCCATAATTTATCACACCAGGTTTAATAGTTGTTCCGGAGATAAATACATGTGTCAAAGCGGGAATACGCTGACAATCAAAGAAACATAATGAATCATAATCATCATAAAATACTCTAGAGAAATAATATGGGTCTTCTGGCATTTCTGCATATGCCCAGAGATAAATCACCTCATATGATGATCTTTCTCGTGCTTTTCCCAATGTATTATTAAATGCTATCAATCGTCTTTGTGTATCAAAATCATCTTTAAGTTCGGCTCGTGCCTTTTGTATACATTCCATGACTTCATAATATACAGAATCATAATATTTCTCCGCTGGAACAATCAACAATGATATATCGTCAAATACATTAACGTTAATACATGCTTCTACCAAGAATTCAAATAACTCAGTCCTATTACGAATGATTTTCCAACTAAAGGTAACTTGATCTTCACAATAACCTTTCATTTGCTCATATAAATGTGGCGCAATAAAGAATATATTAGTTGGAATAAGTCGATTTACATGTTGACGAGTAATACAACGAGGTTTGTATGATGGGAAAGAATATGAATCTTCGTCAAAATATGCAGGCCAATCTATTGCAAGATCGGCTTTCCATAAATCGTTTTTAGGCAATCGTGATCGTTCTGCTTGATAATACATTAATGCTGCGTGTCCGGCGTCTATACCAACTATAACATCGCGATGTTCAGGAACACGTTGTTTTGCGACTATAGTGAATACAATCGCAGTTTTACCGCTACCAACCTTCATTGATACTAAGAACATATTCGTGTAAAATCGTCCTATAGAAAGTTTGCATCGTCTAATTAGATTACTTATGATAATTGGCGGAAGAGTTGTTTTAACATATCCTTTCCTTTCTGCATCAAGCAATGCTTGTGCTATGATCCTCTGTTGAGGAAACAATTTAAGAAGAATATCTTTTGGGGTTTCCTCCGTTTGAGGTGATGTATCTTGAATATCTATAGATGAATGTGGATTAAGATTATGTGTCTCTTCTACCCAATCTATATAAACTATTTCTTCTTCTGCATTCATTTCTGGATAAAAAATATGAATGACAACTATTGTTGTCATTTTTCATGAAGATACTGTATGCAAAGTATATATACTTAATTACGTTTCCATTCATTACCACATACTAAGCATCTATAACATCGTGTCGATGCTTCATCAGCAGACCTGAGTTGGATTGATTTTCTAAAGGTTTGATGCTCATGACATCTAGGGCATTGATCCTTACAATTTGGTAAAAGTTTATTTCCTTCATCGCTTACTTCCGCAATCTTGGTTAAATACCTCGATTGTTCTAATTCACGGATGCTGAATATGTCTTTTTCAATGAGAATAGGTATTTTGTCTTTTTCAATTTGTAATAACGAAAGAACCTCGTTGACACGTACTGCTAATGCATTGTTTATTATCTCAACATTGTATTCTAGATCAAGTTCTCTATACTTCGATATTTCGAGAGCCCTAAAATAAGAATCAAGCTTATCGGCTAAAGCAACTTCGGTCAATGGATCAAATCCGATAGGTGCTAACCTCTCCATGAGATACGAGACATCCATTTAAATACAGAGATAAATCATTTATATAAAAAGTTTATAGTTAATATAAAAAGTGTACCAGGTGGGGATTGAACCCACGACTCCTGCCTTATAAGAGCAGTGCTCTGCCGACTGAGCTACTGGTACATATATCTTAAAAAATTTCATTTTTATAATTTTAATCATGTTTTAAAATCAGGGTGTATAACACTATCAATTTCATGAACATCATCTGATTCATACCCTACTAATTGATTAGCAGAGCAACAATCTATAGTATATATACCAAGTATTTTTCCATCTTCCCATTCGATGGAAAGTACGTATTCATTAAGGTATTGAAAATGTATTTGTTTAAGTACATCTGATTTAATGTCATCTGTAACTCTAAATCCAGCCGATACGCTTACACCAACTTCTTTGGGAGATAAGACAAGTACTATTATGCCATCATCGGCTTTAAAATGTTTTTCCACAGCGGGAAATATTTCATTTCTTGCAACATCAACTAAATAATTTAGATTTATCTTGGAAACCATTTATGTCTTATATATAAATCATTTATACTATGTAATTTCAATGCGAAGAATTGATTAATTTTATCGAACTTCCAATATAAATGACCAATCAATCATAGATGGACCAAATTCTTTATAATAATCTCGTGTAAGTCTGAAATTAAGTTCTGTAAGGGGTTGTTTTGCTGTTATGTTAACCCATTTAGTATCTTCTGGGAATGAATAATCTAATACTTCCGCTATACCGGAGCCCGTCGGAATAGGTAATGTTACAATTGGGCCATTATTCCAAGGTTTACCGGATAGATCATCAATCGAAGTATTAATACCCGCTATTTCGTCACATGTAATAGTTAACATTCTATCCTTAAATGAGTTAAGTGGACCCTCTGACGTGTATGATGTTGCACCTGTATAATTCTTACTTCGAAGCAATTTCGTCGATTCTGCACTTTCATATTTTGATGAACCAAATAGATATTTTCTATCATTAGGAACTATGAGACTATAATCAGAATCTACAAATCCAAAATAATCAAGCATAGCAGTCGATGTGGCAGTATAGTAAACTACTAATGTAAATGATATATCAACTCCTGTATTAGATGTCATTTTAAAGATAGCTCCGTATGAACCATCAGTTTTATATTCAATAATTAGTGGATGAGGTATGAAGTATGATGATGGTGACGTATAACTATATTGGTCTGTATATTCATCATTTGATCCATCTGAACTAAATCCCATATATTCCATAATACTCTTTTGAGAATAACCTGTTGGTGTTGGCGTTGATATATCAAATATAAGCTCATTATATGTTGATTTATCCATTATTTTGATCGTCACCCCATATTTAGGGGCATTGAATTTTATATCCATTTCATAATTTTCAAAGCCGGAAACCCCATCGAATGCGGCATTTGCTTTTACCATTAAATCATCAACCATCTCTTGTAAGTTACCATAACTATTGTTGATACTGAATGTGACGAGAGTTTGATTTATTTTTATTTTGACAATTGCTGAATCAGCTGTGAGTTCAACAAAGCCAATCGTTCTTATGTCATAGTAATTATTGAAATATTCAGTGAAGTCATTTGCCAAAGTTTTAACAGTATATGTTCCAATTGGAACATCGTATTCAATACTAACACCTGAATGTGTGAGAAACATCTTCTGGTTATCAGAAGTTATAGATACTGTATTAAGATCGAGAACATTCTTATCACCCCATCCATCATATGCAAAGCCTAATAATCTTAAAGGCGAAGGTGCATATGCTGATTCAGTACTATATATTCTAAATGCTATTGGGGTAGATGCACCATCCGTCATGGTAATAGTCGTTCTAAATGTTTTACTATCTTGAGTAATTGTTATATAATAAGGACCTCCTGATAAAGCATTAGTCAATTCATTAGCTATTTCATCCATGAGTTGTGAACCAGTATAGTAACCTACCTCAAGATTTATTGTATATTCAGTTGTTGGTGCTGATTCTAAAGCAACTGTAATGGATTGATTGTCTGATATTATATTATATGGAATAAGCGGTATGGCACATGCTAAAATTCTAATTGCAGTAATGGTTCGTCCTATTGGTAAGCGATTTGATAGCGGAATGGTAACAAGATTGCCATAATTTGATGCTGATGTTCCAAAATCTGCAGCGCGAATTAACCAACGATATGACATTTTGTATATAAAAAAATAATCATTTCTACAATTCATATGCAATATACATAAATCATTCCATGTAATCTTTTTTCAACGGATCCCATCGTAGTGTTCTAATATTAAATCCTAAGTTTCTATATTGTTCTTGTCTATAGTTGTATTGAATAGCGGAAAGAGAGCCTCCATCATCAACAATGTCATATATTATGCGAAGTCTGTCATTCCATTCTTTGTAATAATCACAATATCTTCCGACACGTCCAACGGCCTGAGTTATTTGTGTTTTAGTAGTTGACCATATAATGCAATATATGAACCTCTCTTCGCTAAATGCAGTTGATAATTTGAAATAATTCGTCACAATAATACGGGCATTACTAATTGCATCGTTGGCAGCCAATGGAGGTGTTTTTGCGGTTAGAGTGTGTATTTGTAAATTAACCCAAGGAGCATATTGAGTTTCTCCCGCTTCAAATTTAATCTTAGCTTCATCTACTAACCCTTCTAAATAATGTACCATGTTATCTATTTCATCATGATAATTGCAGAATATAATTATAGAAGGTCCTACATTTGTACAAACGGGATGATCTATTCCCATAACATCTTCACCTCTTACTAAACAATCATGAATTGCACGGCGTAGTATGGGACGTCTATCGGGATCAGATGTTATGTTTCGTATTGTATTCGCTATATCAAGGTTTTTCTTCGCTGTATCTCTATATAACCATTTCTTGTATTTGTCAGTTATAGGATTGTTGAAATGCACGGCAAGGACCCTAGTCGGATAAGTAGGTGGTTCAATTCCTTCTAATTCGAAAGGTGGACCAACTGTAAGAATGTATTTCAATTCTGCTTTATCCCGCCTTGTTGGAGTAGCGGAGAGACCTAATTGTATTTTTGGGGAGAACAGATCAAATACTTTGCCGAATTCTGGTCCTCCTAATGTATGTATTTCATCATATATAACACAACCAATGCTATTAGCAAACAACTTTGCATTTTCTACATCTCGTCTAAATTGTGAATAAGGTAATATGAATCGATGTACTGTTGCGATCAATACATCACAATTGTCTAATGATATTGTTCTTGAATATACATCATCGAAAGTAGCAACCAGGAGACCAGGATTACATTCTTTAATGAGACGTTTTGTCTTAGCAACTGATACATCTGAATTAGTTATCCATAATGTTTTACGACCAAAGAATCGGAGAAATGCCATCCCAATGAATGTTTTTCCACTACCAGTAGGTAATACAGCAATAGCTCCTGCTCCACCCGTTTGAATAGCTCTTCTACTAAAATGGTTCTTAATGAGATTTTTCCCATAGTTCTCTTGCATTGGTGTCATATTGAAATTCTTTTCTTTCAACCGATCTTTTGGTATCTCATTTCCATCTGTCATATTAACGGTTATGCCTTGTGAAATGCTCTTAAGCAGATTTACTCCATAATGACGAGGTAGCCACATGTCATCTCCCTTTAAATCAAAGTACTTATGTTGGAATATTTTGCCAGTAAACGTTTTGGTTTCAATAGTAAGTTCGTTGATGATCTTGGATTTCACATCAGGGGGTATAGCTTCTAAAGGAATACAACATCGATTCCCATCAACAAGAATAAACATTTAGACATTAATATTTCTTTCACCTAATATTTTTTGTTCAAAATGTTAAACTATGCAACCTTCGCAGGGTTATTCATTATTGTTGTAATATGCATACTCATTATAATATCACCAAATGCATTGTTTCTTCCGATGAGAGATCATATCATGACACCCAATTATGATGAAGAAAGATACATTCCATCATCTAATGGTAATGTATTACATTGTTGGAAATTCAAGGGAAAGGAAGATAAACCCATGGTATTGTATTATCATGGTAATGCGGGCAACATTTCATATCAATATAGGGTCATTGAGCTTTTCCGATCATATGGTATCGGACTATTCCTGGTTGATTACAGTGGATATGGTAAATCAACTGGTAGTATAAATCCTAGACAGTTATTAGAAGATGCAGACACTGCATATAATTATCTTCGTAAATATGTACCATCAAATAACATTGTCGTATGGGGTGAAAGTATGGGAGGAGCTGCTGCTAGTTACATAGCATCATATAGACCATGTAAAGCATTGGTGTTACTATCGACATTTTCTAATGTAGGAGATGTGATGAAATTACGTGAATCTAGCGGCTGGTTGAGTACATGTATTGGAGATATCAGCAATTATTTGTTTGTTGTATTATCGGTAGAAGGATATTTACGAGAAGTCAGGACCAAAGTCATCATAATACATAGTAGAAAAGACCAACTCATCCCGCTATTATGTTCCATAAAGAATTATCAAGCAATACCACATACTAATAAACTATACTTAGCAATAGAAGGAGGGCATAACACACCAATATTAACGGGAAAAATAATGGAATCGATCGAAAGGTTTTGGTGAATGATCGTGTCGTAGTACACATTTATATATGTTTATATATGTTTATATATGTTTATATATGTTTATATATGTTTATATCAATCAGCGGCAAAAACATGTAAATGATTATATTGTGATATATGTTTATATCAATCAATCAACAACAACAACAACAACAACAACAACAACAACAACAACAACAACAAAAAATATATAAATGATTATATTTTTGTTTTTAAATGCCGTATACCATTGAATTATTTGATCGTAGTATCGGATTGATTTGGCGAAAGGATTATGACGATGGAACCAAAGCACATGATTATTGTCAGAAATTGAAGGACTTCCTTCTCAAAGGTGGTAAGATGATTCGTAAAGAAAAGAAGGTTACTCTATATGATCATAAAGGACATGCTTTATACGTTGTTGATTTTGAAAGTGGAGTTAAGGCTAAAAAAGCAGCCAATATTATGACTGACTTGGCTAAACAAGGATGGTTTACGGTTGAAGTAACGAAATATGCTATATTAGGAGAAGAATGAATGCGATTTATATGCAAAGTGTATTATGACCACTAAAAGAATGAATGCGATTTATATGCAAAGTGTATTATGACCACTAAAAGAATGAATGCGATTTATATGCAAAGTGTATTATGACCATTAAAAGAATGAATGCGATTTATATGCAAAGTGTATTATGACCACTAAAAGAATGAATGCGATTTATATGCAAAATGCAACAAATCAACAGAATGAAATATTTTTCCACGGGAAAGTATGTCAGATCTACAAACTAAAATAGATGAATTATTAGAGTATGTTCCACCCAACCAAGCAAATGATGCAATTACAACTGCATTACATATGTGCATGTCATCGGATGATGATCTTCAAAAGACTTTGGCCGATTTAGCGATTCAACTTAGAGTAAAAGAAGGACACCCAAAAAGCATTGATGTCCTAAAAGATGAGGCCGTTATTGTCTTTTCTATCAGGAATAGTGAATTCAAGTATGAGTCATTCTATTTATTAGTAGGCATGTTAGAATTTATTACTCATTTGTCGAGAAAAGCTCTTGCCAATCAGAAAATCTCTCCGCTAGAATACATACAATTTAGAAATCTACTTGCACAGATTGGCTTCATGCACTTGGGTATCTCTAAATATCCAGCAGAAATGGGTAGTTTATTCACTCGGGTAGAAACTGATATAGAAGCGAAAGAACTTGCTCGAAAGCAACTTCTAGAGAAATATGGTGATGATACAGAAACTATGAAACAGTTTGAATTACTAGGACTCATGAAACCGCTTCGTGCACCAATGGAAGAGATAACTCGTGGAAGTTTGCCTCCTGAGAAAGTGCATGATTTGATTGATGAGTTCTGTCGATTTATTGTATTAGGCGAAGAAGGTGCACCATTAAAAGTACATTTCATGAAATTCGTAATAGAACATCTAGGTATTGTACCTCGTTTGAATGGCGGATATTCCATAGTTGATATATTAAGTAGAGAAGAAGGTGAATCTAAAGAAAGTTTCAAGAAGCGAGTCGATGAACGATGTAAAAATATAACAAGAAAATTATATAAAGATTTAGGTTCACATCCAGAGAATTATAGATTTGGTATCATACATAGTCATTTCGGCGAACTAAATATCGAAGGAATATTACCAGATGTCAATTTAGAATTATTAGATAAGCGGCCTGAGGTGCAAGCATTTATCAATAATGTTCGAAAAGGTGGTCAATCTCAAATTCGTGATAAGGGCAAAAAGAAAGCAACATTATAGTGTGTATGCATCAACATAGTATACTATCAACAACAAAGACACAACTTATTCGATACTTCGTAATTTTCCAATCTTTTTCCGTGTTTTCTTTCGAGAGTCTGCAATATCTCCAACAATAGTCTCTTCAGCAATCGCAGAAAACTCAGGATTCGGAGGGACGAAATCTTTAGCAGGATTTACTCTAGAAGATATGTCATCTACTTCATTAGAATCATCTTTAATTATAGTTTCAACGGAGAGATCCTCAGATGTGACTGCGCCAAAAGCCGTACCAATTTGAACTCTAGCTTGTTCAGCACTATATTTTTCATGAACCATTTTCCACATATCAAACGCATTTGTAAATATAAATCTATGACCATCAGTAGGCATATCTCCCGATAACCCAGTCCACTTCAAATCAATAAGCATTCTCTTAAAGACGAGGACATATAATCGTCTCAGTACTTTGTCATCTAGTTGGAGATCAGCAATTCTATCGAAGAAATCTAGTGAAAACTTAAGAAATTTAATTGGATCAGTTTTCTCTCTTGGATTGTCTTGTAATACTCGTGCATGATCTTTCATAAATGCCTGCAGTCGTTCTTCAGTTTGTTGTTCTAAAGATATATCTTCAAATAAATTATCAACTTGACCTGCAACATCAGGGGTGAGTTTCCAAATTCTTGGCATATCCGTGTTTATTGATAGAAAAAATTATAGTTTGCCATATCGTGTAGAATTTAAGTTCATATTTTAAATACATTAGTTCGCTGCATCATATGAAATTTAGTTCCATATTTTAGCCAATATAGTATATATTTTATTCTCAGTTTCGGCATTTTTCCTACATACACAGTCAAGTACCGTTTTGTATTTCTCTTGCCAACCTTGTTTATATATGCACCATTTGATTATTGTAGGGATATATCGGATGTTTTTGACTTGGCCTTCTTCTCGTAGTTTGGTAAATCCTGGTAATATAATTTTGAACATGTTAAGTATTATCTCTCTATCTTCATGTGATATAGTCTTGGGATAGACATGATATAGTTCGCCACGTACAGCGACGCAATGTTTGTAGTGTGTACCTAGTCCTACGCTCTTAAACGCAGTGCGCATCTGATTGATAGTTGGTATTTTACCTTTGGTTTTGAGTAATTCATGGATCTCTGGTATCTTGATTTTTACAATATGTGGAATGTCTTCTTCGCCACACAAACATGCCATCCATTCAGCACATTCTCCGATTGACCGTTCTGGACTGCTTTTTGTCTTTGAACTACTCGTCTTTGTGCTAAATTTGGATTTTGTCAGTCCACATATCGGACATCTATAGCAGTCTTCTGTATTAGATAGCGGAGTATTCTTACATTTGTCACACATAGGTCCTTGTTTATTACGCTTTTTAGGTGCTTTTCCTTTACCATATAACGAAAGAAGTGAATCAGCACTAAACCAATCCAATTTTTCTACAAGAGCTTCTTCACCTCTTTCGAAAAGTCCATATGCTTCAAGTTCTATCTCTTCTAACATGGCTAGTAGTTGCTCATAATCGTCCGTTATATCTTCTAATTCTTTTCTGAATGATTCGAGTTTTCGCCGCGCGATCTCCCGAATTTCCGCCATTTCATCAATATTTTAGTTTCATTTATATGTGATTGATATTTCGGGACTTTATACAATTTTTTTATTATCATTTATACGTCATGAGTATATGATAGATATATATGCCCCAAAAACCAGGAAATTGAATATGGTGAAAATGGTGTAAATTTCGCATGATGGGAGCATGAAATTATAGATAGTATATGCGTTTTTGTATAAAACACAAAGAAACATGCCTGACGCTTACTATCGTATCTCTGCCAATCAATCCGAAGCCGATGAAACCTTCTGCCAACATCCCCGTCTTATTATGAACCTACAGAAAGTCGCGCCTATGCGCCGTGATAACATTCCTCGTTTTAAGGATATCCGTGCTACTCACCGCTTCCCCATCAAGACTGAATACCGCCCATGCATTCTTATGTCCAATGACCTCATCAAGCACACTACCAACACTAACAACTTCATCACTGGATACAATGGTGATATTCAAGCGCAAATGTATCTGAAGACGTATATCTCCGCTGGTACTATTGATATTACGGATACTGCTGGTGCGGCTTTCTTCGCAACGGCTGGCGCAACGGCTGCGTGGTCTTTCTGCCGCAACTTCGTACCACGTTTACTCAAGAAGACAGATTTCATGGTTCAGGGTGATACTATCACTGATTTCAGTGGTGACGTGCTCTATCTGTATTCGCAGTGGTTCGTGCGTGCGGATCGTCGTGCTGCTCTTCTGCGTCTGTGGCGTGAGACTCTGGTGGAGTTCGAGTACAATGGAACGAAGAATCCCACTATCACTGGTGGTGCTGGTACGGCTACTGCCGTTGAAACCAGCCCGATCACGTGGGCAGCTGACCCTACGAACTTCAGTGTTCGTGTGCAGCATATTGCGCTGCAGGCTCCGCGCTACAGCCGCCCGGCATTCTACCTGTTCATCCCGCTGGATGCTCTGTCGCTGGCACGTAGTCTAGAGCAGTCCTTCCCGTTGTCTCCTCTCTACGCTTTGGAGCGAAAGGTAGAGTTTGAGTACAATGACATCCGCGACACTATCAATGTCTACATTGATGGTGCTACGGGTGGTACCGCTCCTCTGGATGGATGGGCACAACCTGGATTCGGAAGCAATGCTATCCCATGGACGGCAACTCCTAGCATCACGAAGACGGAGCTGTTTGTGAACTACATTCTGGTTCATCGTGATCTACAGCGTATCCTTTCCATGAATGGATATGGCTATGTCATCCGCCAGTTCGCGTATGAGAGCGTCAACGTTGATACCAACACGAACCGTGAGCTGTCGTATACCAAGGTTGTTGACTGGGTTGGCATCATCGGCCGATATACTCGCCAGACCAAGCCTACGGTTGATGGAACGAGCATTGATTATGATGGCACTGGCACTGCTGCTACTATTCCGGGTCAATACAAGATTGATCCTTACAGCATTCCTGCTGATATTGATCCGATCAATGATGTTGATGTAACTGCTCGTGGACAGACTTTCTACAAGGAGCTTACGTGGACTGAGATGTCATCAATGTTCGGCTACACTACGGGTGGTACAGATTTCAGTTCGCAGATTGATCGTGCTGCGGCTATCGTTCCATTCACACAGCGCATTAGCATGGAACAGTACCTTGGTTCATACAATAGCGGTTTCGGACCCAACCTGACCTTCACCTGGCGCGAGACCGCATTCGACAAGAACTCGAGCCTGCCCGCTGGGCTCGTTACGTTCGTGCTATGTTGTGACAATGCGTTCGCGGCGTACAGAGGCACAGCCACGGTGAGATACACATAGATGGGCACCGCAACTGTCGCTGCTCTATTATATGCTTATCATTACATATTAATATACAAAATTAATTACGTACTTAAACTTTTTGTTATATATACATTATGTTGTCTTTATCAGGGATCCGCAAAAGTCGCTGTTTCCACAAATGAATGATTTATTCAAAATGAAGAAAACAACGATGCCATACTGTATTGAATGCTTGAAGGATGATATAAAGAAAACGGCTTACTATGGAATAGAAAAAGGTAAACCTTTAGTTTGCAAACAACACAATATAAATAACTGGAAAAATGTCGCAGCGACGAAACAATGCGAATTATGTGATGTAACACGTTCTGAATTTGTAACGGAAGATGGAAAATATTATTGCACATTGCATCAAACAATAGGATCATATAAATGGAAATTGCCTATTCCTAGATGCCAAAAATGTAATAATGTAGCATCATTTGGAGAAGTATTAAACGAGCCTTTATATTGTTTACAACATGCACCTCCAAACACACATTATGCTTTACGTGGATCTCTATGCTGCGGAGTTGATAATGGGCAATTATGCACTTATTCGCATTGTAAATCGAGAAAGTATTTAAAAGGAGGATTCAGAGTATGCGGTATTCATGCAAAAGGAAAGACAATAGTGGATGATAATAGACGAAAAGTATGCAATTGTCCTTATAAAGGAAATATGTTATGGGGACCTCCAGGCGAAGAGCCAGTTAGATGTAATGGATGTAAACACAGTACTGATGTTAATGAGAGTGATAAGCGTATGTGTCATGAATGTGGTAAAACAAGATATAGTAGGAGAATAAAAGTTGAGGGTAAACCTGATTTGATGTTATGTGTCACATGCACACGCAAACTTGGTCTTATCGAACAATCGGAATTATACGGACAACCTATATGCACTACATGTAACACTAAACGTGCAATCTATCCCCAAAAGAAACCAATATATTGCCCTGAATGCAAGCCAAAGGAATGCCCCTTATTAGAATCTAAGAGGTGTATAAAATGTCAAATTAATCCCGCTATTTGGGGATATAAACCTAGTTTACGAATGTTTTGTGATAAATGTAACCCTGGTGATACTATAAAAGCGGGTAGAACATATTGTGAAGAATGCCAAAAACATTTACCTATGAGTGAATGGATTCAAGCAAGCTGGGGTTACGCAGAATCAACAAAACGTAGATGGTGTGCTGCGCACAAACCTGCAGGAGCAATAGATTTAGCAAACCATCGATGTGAATTCACATATCCAGATGGAAAGAAGTGTAGTCATGTTGCACGTGCTAATCGAATTGATGGAAAATGGACAAGATGTTTCGAGCATTATGAGCCTGATCATACAGGATGGCGTGATCAAATGTGCATAGAATGTGAATTAGATAATATTAATACAGTAGCAACATTTGGTCCTTCACCCACTGCTATGTTTTATTGTAAAAAGCATAATGTATATAATTATCCGAATATGCGATCTATTATGTGTAATTATGTATACTCAGATGGTATTCAATGTAAAAAGCAAGCAATGTTTGGAAAATATGAACGATGTTCACTTCATAATTATGATAATTTGCCATCTATATTTAAGGATCGATGTCAATTATGTAATTGGAGTAGAGCTAGAATGGAAAAATATAAACCTTATTGTGGTCTTTGTTATTCTAAATTATTCCCGACTTCTTCATTGATAAAAGGTTTTAAAGAGCGAGAACTCGCCGTGAAAAAAACATTACAAACGTTTTATCCAAATGACCGAATTACTCATAATATTTCCATGGGTCCATCTATGAAGCGACCTGATTTTATGATAGAAGCGAAACGTTCTTATATTATAATTGAAGTAGATGAAAATCAACACTCTGGACATTCAATGGATGAAAATGCACGAATGCAACTTATATATGATGATTTGCGGCACATGCCTGCATGGTTTATTCGCTTTAATCCTGATTCATATGTTGATTCAAACGGCAAAACACATGATTCAGCTTTTATTACTGGTGGAACACAATGGGAGAATAGAATAAAGACATTGTATGAAACTATTGAAAAATGTAAAATATCAAATCCTAATGAAGGGTGCGAAGCAATTCATTTGTTTTATGACGGTTTTATCATTGATCAAGTTTCATAAAGTTCATCGTCACTATTATAAAGTTCATTAAATATTCTTGTCAATTTGATTACTTTTTCTGAATCAATTTCTTTTAGTCTATGACTAATTATTCTTTCTTGTATTTCTTTTTCGATCCATGGTTTAAATATATCCTTATAAGACATTTTCAGAGCGCATGACTCAAAGAGTGACATATCACGTCTTACCTCTGTATTAAATCCTTTCAATTCTGGAGAATATTTATTGGGATTAGCACCCCATCGGATAAGTTCCATGATAATGCGTATAAAGTCATTGTTATTTCTTAAAGCAACTGCGCTAATCGGATTAAAATCATCAAATTTTGCACCATAATGTAATAATAATTGTATTATACGATAATTATCAGTAGTCTTTAAATAATGTATTAATACTGGAATACCCTTATAATATGAGTTTGGATTTATTCCGGCATCTAAAAGTATATGAAGAGCATCTATGTCATCTATATTCGTAAAATTTAGTAATGGAGGTTTTTGAAAGTGGTTTTCATATGTTATGTCCAGGCCAGAGTCAAGTAATAGTTTGACAATATTTTTTTGTCTTGTTCTAATGGCTAAATCAAGAGCTGTATCAAATTCTATATTATGTTTATAAAGTTTGGCCCCATATTGTATTAAAAGGCGAACAAATTCTATAGCTCTCCATTGAATCGCGTCAAATAATGGCAAACTTCCTTCATTATCATATAAATTAGGATTCGCCCCTAGATCTAATAATAATTTACAAGCACGCATTGCTTTAAATGCCATAGCTTTTGTTAATGGTGTCACACCATCACTGTCACCCCCGTTTATGTCTACACCCGATCGAACAAGTAATCGAATGATTTCTTCTTCATTTGCATTAATATCAAAATGCCATTCATCCCTAGGCATTTCTTTTTGCAATCTATAAAATATACCTAATAACGGAGAGATATCGTGTATACCTACTGTTTTGGTATCGGCACCATAATCAATCAAAAGTTGTATTGCAGCCAATGAAGAGGTTTCTAACGATAGTTTTAATAACATCTCATAATGGTTTCTATCGGGAAGATTGGGGTCTGCTCCATAGTCTAATAATAACTTCATAATATCAATGTTCTTAGATGCAATAAATAAATATTGATCTCCATCTGGAGTCAATTGATCAGGATCTTCGCCCTTATCTAATAATTCTCTAACTAATTCAATGTCTTCCGATCGAATCGCCTGTAGTAACGTCATTGGATTTTCGTCTAATGATTCAGCGTCTTCCGATTGAGTTAATGCCATTTATGTTAAGTGGAAAGCTTCATTTGTGTAAAAATTATACCAACTATCTATTTTTAATAGACATACATTGCGTTTTAGAAAAGACATATGTCTCCCCAATATTGTGGAGTATAATCTAATTCATTATCATCATCAAAGGTTTCACTAGGTGTTTCAACGGCACCCTCCATGGAAGTTATGATTCCCCGTTGGAAGAGTTCTTGGACTATCTCATATGAAGTGTTGGGTGGATCAATCTTATTATTTGCGACTGCACCATGATCCAATAGGAATTTTACAAGTTTGAATCGTTTTTCTGCAATAGCATAATCTAAAACGGTCTTTCCTTCGCTGTTGTTGGCATTTATGTTAACATTTAGGTCTAATAGCAATTTTAGGGTGTCTGCCTTATAATGATTACATGCATGCATTAATGGAGTGACGTGTTTTGCATCTTCCATATAGGGGTTTGCTCCAGCCTCAAATAAACGTCTAATGTATGGTTCTAGTTGAGCCCTAATAGCAACCATTAAAGCAGTGTGTCCCAAATCGTTTTTAGCATTTACATCAACCTTATATTGATCAATTAATAGATTCACAAATTCCATGCCATTTACTAGTATACGTCTTCGGAGCAGGTCAATTAGAATAGTATTTCCATTATTTGCTCTCACATGAGGGTCAGCACCGTTAGCAAGTAGAAATTTAAGAACTTCATATCCTCTCGATCCATATTTTAATATAAAGCTTAAGTTACCTAATGTATTACCGCATGACCCGTGTATCTCATGTAAATCCACTCCATATTTTACCATTAACTCATAGAAACGAATGTTGGCTGTACGTCTTGCCATAGAATATAATACACAATCCCCATCTTTATCGACATAATTTGGATTTGCCCCATTTTTCAATAAGGTTTCGAATACATTAATATCATTTAAGGCACTGCCACCTAGAAAAGATGTATCGCCTACAAATGTACAATTGGGGTCTAGCCCATATGCGATAAGCTTCTTGATTCTTGAAATGTCTTTGTTCATAATTGCATCTATAAGCGACATTTATGCATAAACAAAAATATAGTGATTCTTGTAAGTGATATTTTTAGGAAATCAGTCGACGATTATGGGTGACAATATAGGAAATCAGTCGACAATTATGTATTCATTGTGATAAATTAAACATCGACGAGATACGTTCTTGTGTTTCTGCATCATAACACCAATTAAGTACCCTTGTTGGATACCAAGTTATTCGCATAAGTTCATCTTTTATTAACTGTGTATGCTGATGAGCTTTCATACGAGCCAATGCATCATTTTCACGATATGCAAAGTTTAGTTTATTTCGTGAGAGAAATTTCCACATGTTTGGTTCATTTTGGTGCTCTTCTATATAATTCATCGTGATATTAGGGTTTTCATATATTTTATGACAATTCCATGGTAACTGAGGATTACTAATAATATCTTCTAATGATATAGACGCTTTAGAAGTAATCACATACCATTTCCATGGTGCATCTGGACATTTCCGTAAATGATCAATGGTAATGAAACACTTCTTAGAAATAAGATTCCAGTCCCAATTCCTAGTAGGATATTTCAATACATACTCTATCGTTAAATTTGGATTTTTTGATACAGATTCCCAATCCCATGGAAATTCAGGATGACTATCTATATCTTCAATATGAATATTTGGATTATATGGTAAATATTTCCATCGCCATGGCAAGTTGATATGTTCCATTATTTCATCCATCGATACATTCATACGGGCAGAAATATAATTCCATTCCCATGGATATTCAGGATGTTTTAATATATGTGTGATTCTAAGATCATCTCGAGAAGATAACCTATACCATTCCCAGTTTAATTCGGGATGAGCAAATACATGATCAAATGTTAGATCTGATCGAGAACTTATATATTCCCATATCCATGGTAAGTCTAAATGGGCAAACATATCTTCAATCGTAATGTTTTTAGACATTGAAAAGTACCACCAATTCCACATATCTATAGGATGTTCTACTAATGTGTTTATTGTAATGTTTGGATCGATCGCAAATCTTTCATTGTCATACGCTTCATTAAAAGTTAAAGGAAGACATGTTACAGGCCAAGGAAGTTTTGGGTGTTTTATGATATCATCAATTGATAAATTATCATTATCACTAAGTTGTTCCCAATTCCAATTTATATTGTCATATTTTATAATAGTATCTATATCGATTTTGAAAAACAGGGATATATCGTCCATGTCCCAATTCCTATCGGGATGACGTGCAATATATTCTATTGTCAATGTTGGATTGTTTGATGCGTATAGCCAATCCCATGGGAATTCAGGATGTGCATCCATAAAATCTATAGATAAATTTGGATTCATAGACAGTTCACGCCAATCCCATGCTTTATCGGGATATTTAAGGACGAGCTGTTGCAAAAGATTCATTTGGCAATGTCTTTATAAATGTGCTAAAAATTCATTTGTACTAATCATGTATCATGCATTATGTATTATGTATTATGTATTATGTATTATGTATTATGTATTATGTATTATGTATTATGTATTATGTATTATCGAAAAAGTATCACTCGAAAAAGTATCACTCGAAAAAGTATCACTTGAAAAAGTATCACTCGAACAATTATCACTCGAACAATTATCACTCGAAAAAGTATCATTCAAAAAAGTATCACTCGAAAAAGTATCACTCGAAAAAGTATCACTCGAAAAAGTATCACTCGAAAAAGTATTACTCGAAAAAGTATCACTCGAAAAAGTATACATGCATCATATTTATGTAATATCATTTCATTGATTTAATACATGCGCATTGAATTTACTTACAGATTTTTTGCCTTCTTCATCGAAACACCAATCGATTACTCTTGTTGGATGCCATGTTATTCGCATAAGTTCATCATGTATTTGCGCGGTTTGTTTAATAGTTAATGCAAACTTAATATGATTATCGCAGTTAGGTCTGTTTTTAGACAACATTTCAAATACATCCCTAGACAACTTTATATTTCGATCTATGAAACCAGTAGTAATATTTGGATTCAATAGGACATATTTTAAAACCCAAGGGAGATGCATATTATTCTCAATGTCATCCATGGTAAAACTTGAGTTGTGCGACAATGCTGGCCATAGCCAATTTACGTCGGGATGATTTGTTAAATCTTCAATTGTTATGTAATAAAACCCACAGATAAAACCCCAAAACCAATCTATTTCGGGATGGCTTAATATGTCTTTTAGTGTCATGGTAGCACTTGATATTAATCCTCGTTTATTTATAATTAGAGGATGATTTATCACTTCATGAAAATTTACAGTATCGAATGATAATGCTCTTCCTTGTGCCATTTCATTGAGTAAAGGTTGATATTTTAAGATATCTTCTAATGTAAGATACCGTAGAATTTTCATATCATGCCAAGTCCATGGATAATCTCGATAATGTTCAAATAAATACTCTAATGTTAAATCAGATCGATTTGAAACTGTTTTAGATATCCATGGTAATTGCTGATTGGCTAATATGTCATCTAATTTAATGGATAAATTAGCGGAAAGGTCTCTCCAAGCCCAATCAGCCATTGGATTATTAAGTATGATATCAATCGTAATATCAGGATCTTTAGACACCCAGTATGCATGTGCTACAATATCTCGCTCTCCCATTTGGACATAATTGCTAAACGGCAACTCCGGATGACTTAATATGTCCTTCAAACTCAGAGAGGGGTTAAAGATCAACTGATCCCATACCCATGGTGCGTTTTGATGATCTAGAATTATGTCTATGTTAAGTTTCATAAATCTCGATACAGATACCCAGTCCATTTTGTTAGCATGTCGAAGAGCGAAGTTTATTGTTATGCTTGGATTACAATCCATTATCCCCCAATCCCATGGTAGATCTATGTGATCTTCGATGAATTTCTCCGTCATATAACCATTTATTATAAGGTTTCTCCAATTCCAATCCGCCGTTGGGTATCGTTCTATTAACCGCTGAATGGCGTTCATTTGAAAAATGTATAATATTCACTTTTGCATCATTATTGCATCATAGTATTATTGTATTATAGTATTATTGTATTATTGTATTATCGATCAAATAGTAATATTGTATTATCGAGCATATAATTTTGGAAACATCACTCCTTAAAATTATGTATAGATTTTTTGACATCTTCATCGAAACACCAATCGATTACTCTTGTTGGATGCCATGTTACTTGCATAAGTTCATCATATATTTGTGCAGTTTGCTTCATTGCTAATCCGCGATAGATTCTGTTACTACATATAGGCCTGTTTAAAGATAGTTTTGAAAAGGTTTTTCGGAACAACTTCATATGCCGCTCTACAAAACCGACGGTAATATTTGGATTTAATAGAACCCATTCCCATTCCCACGGTAGATCCATGTTATTTTCAATATCATCCATAGTAAAACTAGGGTTACAGGATAGCGCTCCCCAATCCCAATGAAAATCTGGACATTTTGATATAGTATCTAAAGTTATATAAAATTCATGGCAAACACCAAATTCATCCCATGCTATGTCTAAATTATTAAGCACGTCATCTAATGTTATATGAGGATTTCTTGTTAATGACAGGTTCCAAGGGATTTCTGGGTGATCTTTTACATCTTGCATAGTAATATTAGCAGTCGACATAATTAGCATATATGATTTTTCATTGATTAAGTCAGAATATTTAATGATATCTTGTATCGAAAGATTGCGTAAAACATTCATATCATTCCATGTCCATGGATATTCTTTATGTTCAAGGACATATCCTATAGTCACATCAGGACGATTTGAAACTGCTTGATACGTCCAATGTAAATCTTGGTTGGCAAATATATCATCTAATCCTATGGCCAAATTAGCGGAAAGAGTTCTCCAATCCCAGTTTGCCATAAAATCATTACGTATCATATCAATGGTAATATTAGGATCTCCCGACATCCAATACGCATGTTCTGTAATATTCTTATTCTCCATTTCAATATATTCACTAAATGGTAACTCCGGATGACTTAATATATCATCTAGATGTAAAGATGGATTAAATAATAGCACAAACCACGACCATGGAATATCTTGATGAGCCAAAATTATGTCTATGTTAATTTTCATAGTCAGTGATACTTGCAACCAATTGATATTTTCATTGGCATGTCGCAATATAAATTCTATTGTAATATTAGGATTAAGATGTACACGGTTCCAATTCCATGGCAATTCTAAATGTTTTTCTATGAATTCTTCAGTTATATGTGGATTTCTCGCAAGAACAGACCAATTCCAATTCTCCGTTGGATAACGCTCTATCAACCGCTGAATGACATTCATTTGAAATGCATATATTATTCATTTTTCATATATGAAGTAGTATTCAAAAAGTATAAACTTCATTATCTATGCAACATAGATAATTTGTTTAACCATTTCATAAGATTTAAAATATCTTCTTCATTTTCACGATATATTGTGATCAAGAGACTATCGAATATTAACCTTATGGTACAAATTCAAATTCTGCTTCTTTATCTAATAATTTGCTGACTTCTTTGATATCATGCCTTTCAATTGCAATCAATGGCTTTTTTTCTACATGCCGTTATCGTATTAAGCAACTCCCATGTAGGGTATTTTCTTTTTTATCGGTCAAAGTATCATATGGTATATTAAGTGCAAACATTTCAAGTAAGGTTTGTACTATGATATGCATATAATGATTCAATGTTTGAGTGAACCATGTTTTTAGACAATCCCCATCGGATGAGTTCTGTAAATGCATTAGTTTGTATATTTAATAGTGGGGAGCTAATTCTCGCTCCATGATGCAATAAGAGTTGTATATTTCTATAATTGGGATTTTGCTCAACATATAAATTCAATGCATTTACATCAGCACCAGCCTTTATCAACAAACTAATAATATCCCCGTTATCTAAATTCGCACATCGCATTAATATTGTCGTATCATCTGCATATCTTCTTTCAATATCCATATTATTTGATAAATATGCTATCTGAGGCCAATCTTCATTAGAGATAGCTATGTCTATTGCTCGCTGGTTTTCATGATTTTCTGCATATATATCGGCACCATGATCTAATAGTAGTTTAAATATATCGAGATTATTCCATGCATAATACAAATATGTATTACCATATTCGTCTAATTGATTAATATGCTCTTTAACATCATTAGAGGAATTTATTTTTCGATATGTATTTAACCATGCCTCAACATTACGAACGTCATCGGATTTAATGGCATCTAATAGGTACATGCCCTCCAATAAATCCATGGACGTTTAATAAACACGTAAAGATATCATTTTCGCATTGTTTATTGAAATGTTTTACATATTTGCTTTGCATATTTGCTTTGCATATTTGCTTTGCATATTTGCTTTGCATATTTGCTTTGCATAGTTTTATACGAAGGGTTTATACGAAGGATTTATACGAAGGGTTCATACAAATGATTTTATATAGCATATATATGAAGATTGCCATTGTCGGCACGAGGACCTTTACTGACTATGGTTTGTTACAATCCTCAGTAACTGAGATCATTCCGATAGATAGCATAACAGAAATAGTATCTGGCGGAGCAAAAGGAGCTGATGCATTGGCCAAGCGCTACGCCAAAGATAATAATATAAAGTATGTTGAATTTCCCGCTAGATGGAATTTATATGGCAAGATGGCTGGACCAAAAAGAAATGAAGAAATTGCTAAGTATGTTGATATACTTATAGCATTTTGGGATGGCTCATCTATCGGAACTCGCAATGTAATTAATTGGGGTCATCGGAAAAATTGTATTGTTCATGTTATATATTATAAATAACATTAACAAATTATATATGATAGAAGCTTGCTTTATTCGCATTAAAGTTATTACAAGAAAGACTATGTAAATCCCATGGCTTATCTTGATTTTGTTGAAAGAACTCAAATGTTAAATTTGGATTACCAGATATGTCTTGATAAGACCATTCAAGTTCGGGATGACGTGATATATCATCCATCGTTATATTTGCATGACGTGAAATTCTTTTCATATCCCATTTTTTATCGGGGAAATGCTCTATAACTTGGATTGTGAAATTTGAATTCCAACAGAGCCATTCCCAATCCCATGGTAGTTCAGGATGTGAGATTATATCTTCTGGTGTAATATTTGCATCCATTGATATTGCACGCCAAATCCAATCTTTGTCACTATGCTTAAGAATAAATTCTAAAGTGAGATTTGGATTAGATGAGAGGAATTTCCAGTTCCAAGGACCATCTATATACGTTTCTATATCTTCCATAGTAATTCCTTTATTCAAAGATAGTGTTATCCAATCCCATGGCATATCCATATGATCCATCACAAACTTTGCAGTAATATTTGGATTACGAGATACATCATTCCATCTCCATGGTAAATCTAAATTTTGTTCTATGTCTTCCATTTTTATTCCCGGGTGATCAGAAATGCCTAAATAAAACCAATTAATCTCTGGATGTGCTTTAACATATTCCATAGAACATGCTGGGAAATTAAACTTGAGATTACCGCCTATTTCAAGTGGTTCGAAAGTAGGAGGTTCTTTATCGATATATTTCATCAGATGATCTGATGTCATATTTCTATTATACAATATGGTCTTGTAATCCCATGGCAATTCGGGATGTTGTTCTATGTCTTCTATTTTTATGCCTGGATGTGCAGTAAGTTTGCTCCAATCCCAATCTCGATCTAGATGAGACATAAGATATGTTATCGTTAAATTTCTATTAGTACGTAGCAATTCCCATGGTAGTTCAGGATGTGAATCAGCAAATTCAAATGTTATATTCGGATTACGTGCTAAAATATCCCATCGCCATTTAAGATTTGGATATGCATCGATCATACGTTCTAAATCTGTCATGTTGTAGTTGTGTTTCAAAAAAGTTTCATTTGTACATTGTATTATGAGAATAGCTTTACAATTCACCAATCATACGGGTTTAACAACTGTAATTGTGCCATAATCCCAGATCTCGATACCAGGCAAATATGAAACCTTAGTAACACGAGGTCGTTTGGAGGCTTCGGATAATATCGTCGTCATGGGAACTACCTTAATAGTAGGTTTGCATGTTGGCGGAGTATCATAAATTAAATTTAGTGTTGCATTTTCCCATGTAATTTGCATTTTTATTGGCTTGTATGTTGAATAATCTATATCTACTGGAAAGTCTGATCCATCTATATGCATAATCATCTTCTCTGGTACAGGATCAACGATGATCTCACGCACCGCATAATATGGTAACTTAAAGGTAAATAGGTGTTCATCGGAGGAAAGCAACTCACAATCAAAATATCGGTCAGAATCAATATGTTCTCTATGAGGTATATTCTTATTTTCTCCAGGTCCTTTGATACGAGCCATATATTCTTCCGATATTGTTGTAACCTTTACTTCTGGAAAAGTCGTAGGCTTCTCATCATATGTTAACTTTAAGAGCATATGCTCAGAATTCTTTCCGACAAATAATTGTTCATCCTCCCAATTATTTACAAGACTCAGATCAACCGGTAAAGGATAGCCATATATCATAAGCTCTGTTTTTAGCGGAGGAGGTTCAATTACAATTTTGTTAATAATAGCTTCCGGGAATTCAAACCAATATATAGTATCTGTTGATGTATCCTCGAAAGGTTTGCAAAGTGTCGTCATTGTTATATTTCATAAAAAGAATCATTTTTTATAAACGTTTTTTATTTTCATACGTAATATACATACTAGTTCATACTCAACGCTTCATCCTATTTAGACGTTCTTTGCTTTCATTATCATAACACCAATCGAATACTCTTTTAGGATGCCATGTTTTTTGCAAGAGTTCGTCTACAATATTTTTATATTGTTTAGATCTATTAACAAAGTATTCATGATTAAACTTATTCCGGCTTAATGTATTCCAATTCCAGTTTTCGTCTTGATGATTAACGATGAATTCGTATGTGATGTTTTGATTCAAACTTAATCCTTCATATGACCATTCTATTTCCGGATGGTTTTCTACATCCTCAGGAAATATATTTCCATATGATATGCTATACATACTCCAATCCATAGTAGGCAATTGAATTATATGATCTATAGTTAAATCTGAATGCAAATAAACAGACCTCCAAAACCATGGTAATCTTGGGCGTGTTATTATATCATTTATCGATATGCCTTTATTGTATGATAAATCCATCCAGTGCCAATTGACATCTCTATGTGCCAACACAAAATCTATAGTGATGTTTGGATTTTGACCAACACCATACCAAACCCATGGAAGATCACTATTATCCATTATATCTTGCATTGTGATATTAGGATGCTTAGATATAGCATACCACATAAACGGCTTATCAAGATGTGATAATATAAAATCTATTGTTAAATTTGGGTTATAACTTATTGATGTCCAGTTCCAAGGAATATTTGGATTTTCTTCGATATCATCTAAGGTAATAAATTTAGTTGCAGCAACGTCGGTTAAATTCCAATCCATTTCTGGATGTGCTTTCATAATGCTTATATCAAAGATCGGGATTTCAGATGAAAGGATCCATTCACCTCTATCAAATGAACTATAATCAATTGTTGGTAAATATAAATCGATATAATGACGCATTTCATCAAGCGTAATAGAAGGATTGTATAGTATATTCTTTTTATCCCATGGTAATTCTGGATGTGCTTTTATATCTTCTATTTTTATATTAGGATTTCGTGAAAGCAAACTCCAATTCCAATCCTTATTTAAATTATTAAGAACATACTCTATTGTTATATTTGGATTGTTTGACAATGATTGCCAGACCCAAGGTAGTCCTGAATGTGTTTCTATAAATTTCAATGTGATGTTTGGATTCTCTGAAAGGCAAGACCAACTCCAGGGTTTGTCTGGGTACCTAAGAACCAGTTTTTGCAATACGTTCATATCGTTAGTTTGTAAAAAAGATTCACTTTCATACTTCATCTGTAATATAAACTACCTCAGCTTGATATTCACCGATTTGCCTAAATCGGGATATTCAATTTTGATATTATCATCTTCACTAGGATATAATATCACTTCCTGTACCGATGCTGGGTTACAGGGATCTTGTAGAGTTACTTCTATTTTGTCTATGAAAACTCCACCTTCTGAATCAATTAATAGATTTCGAATCCAACATAGGCCTTTGATATTAAGTCTTGGATATAAACCTTCGTATGAACATTCTTCGATATCGGGACAATCATGATCAAATACATTACGATATAATGAATGATATTCAGTGCAAAATGTTTTCAATTGCTCCATTCGTTCTTTTACAATAGATTCATCCATTGTTAGTCTGAAAGCATTCCCATCAAACTCTTCAAATAAATCCCTTATCACATATGAATACTGTTGTGCAAATTTTGCTAGTAGTTTTGGATCTGAGTAGATCACCGCATTAAGAGGCTTATTATGAAACAATCTATTATATATATCTTTCGTAAATGTCTTATCACTTTTACGATACTTTGCATCTTGTATAGCATGATATAGAATATCATTTATGCATTTTTCTCCAGAAGGAAACCCTGTTCCCGATAGCCAATAAGTATTGTCTTTTGTGATAAATTTAACTATACTTGGATTAATGTTGGGTACAGTTAATAAATATAATACTAATAAACATTCATTCTGCCATACGGCCCATTCTAACAGAGAATATCCATTTTCATCGGGTGGAGATTGTTTAAAGATATAGTTTAACTCTTTCTCTCGATAATACCTTGTGCCTTTAGTCTTCATAAGACATTTAATATTAGGATCCATATTACATTCTTTGATGAGATATTCGATTAAAGGTGTTTTATTTGAAATGCGATCACAATTTATGACTGTATGAGCAATCGTTAATCCTGTGATCGGAGAAGTTGCACAACTTAGAGTTAATTTATCCATTTTTTGCATCAATCTTAAAATATCATCCGCTGATGCAGATGTATCTTCTATAACGTTGAATAAAACGGAGAGATCGGTTGAAGGAAATTTGTTAGTTTCAACCATCTCTATGCATATATCAATATTTTTAGCTAACAAATCACTTAAATATAGATGTTCGAAAGCGTTGTTTTCACCTAAGTGATATATGTAAAGATCACCATTCTTATCTCTATTTGCATAAGAAAGCAATTTACTTAGCGTTGCTTTATCCATGGTTTGTTGTTGATGGATAAAAAAGATTCACTTTTGTAGTCTAATCATATTATATTACTCTATACCATAGAATGAAATTCTGGTAATCTATTCACAATCTCAGTTAATGCACTACGGTCGATTACAACCTCTCTAGAATGTAGTAATGGAAGTAATCCTATTAGCTGCTTTGCATTTTTGTTATAAGGATCTTGTAATACTACAACAAATTTGTCTGTAGAAATCTCTCCTTCAAACGTAACACATAAATTCATAATCCAAATTTTATAACTAATATCATTCGAAATATGTGTTAATGCGATATGTAGTTCGGGATATAGTCCATAATACGAACAATTTACATTGGAAAGAATATCTTTTCCAAATATTTCACGCCCTAATGATACATACTTGGCAACTAAGTTATCTAATTGCTTTGAACGTTTCTCGATAATATCCTCATCGTCTGTTAATTTGAAAACTTTTCCATCAAAGTCTTTAAATAAATTAGTTATTACGTCTACATATTGTAGTGCAAACTTAGTCAGATTTGTTGCATCATAGAATATCGCATTAAGAGGTGTATCGAAATACAACTTCTTATATACATCCATTTTAATTATATCTTCATCCTTTTTAAGCTTTTTCGCTTGTTCTACTGCACGCCATACATCTTCTCTTATTCGTGCTTTTTCGGTAGGAAAGTTTGGTCCTGATAAATAATAAGAATCATCTTCTACTGTAAAATTGATTACATCTGGATTGGCATTGGCAGTTTCTAGAAGATATGTTACTACATCGTAATCATTATGCCATACAGCCCATGCTAATAGAGAATAAGTAGGCTCATGAAGAGTTGGTTCGAAGGAATAATACAATTCCTGTCCTCGATAATAAGTTGTTCCTATAGTTTTCTTATAGGATTTAATTTCAGGATGCATTTTGCATTCTTCAATAAGATAAGCGATTAAAACCTTTCGTTTGGTTAGATGGGTTGCACTTACAATCATATGAGCAATAGTTAATCCCGTAATCGGAGATCTTATAAAGTAAATATATTCTTTATCTAATTTTTTCATCAACCTTAAAAGATCATCTGTTGATACATGGGTGTTTTCTATGAATTTAGTTATAATGTAAGTATTATGTGGAGAAAACGTACCATCTTCAATCAATTCAATACATAAATCAATATTTCCAGCAAGTAAATCATCTATATACAAGTCAATACGGTTATTTTCTCCTAAGACTTCTACATATAAATCACCATACTTATCTTTTTTCGCATTAGTAATTAAATTACGTATCGTTGTTTTATCCATGGCTTGTTGAATAATCAAAAAAGATTCATTTTTATAAATAACTAATTAATGGTATGAAATAATTTCAGCTGTGCGTAAATCTGGATATTCTGCCCTGAAATTTCCTCGACTATCATAATCTAATATAACGTTTCGTGTCATATGATGATCAATAGGATCATGGAGAGTTACTTTTAAATGTTTAACGGAGAGATTCCCATCAGAAGAAACGAATAAGTCTTCGAATTGATATATTACACCATGCTCGTTAAGTATTACTATAGTAAACCTTGGATATAAACCATAATATTTTATAAATTGTGGACGTTTATCCGCTTGTTCATCACAACAACCCATTGATAAATATCTGTCAAGAAATGATGACAACTCTTTATTACGTTTCTCGATAAATGTCTTATCGGAAGTTAATTTGAAGACTTCAGTGTCAAATGATTCAAATAAGGTCTCGATCATATGTTTGTATATATCATAGAATTGCTTTAGATGATATGTTTCTGAATAGAACAATGCATCAAGGACTGTACCTTTATATATTAATTCAGTAACATCCGATGTAATCTTATTATGGGTGGTTTTAGGTTTTGCAGTTTGTAGCATATCATATATTTTATCTAGTTGTTGATATTGTTCATGTGAAGGCGAAAAGATGTTAGTCGACATTTGCTCATAAATTCCTTCTCCCTTTAATAAGATTTCATTGATACTTTGTTTCACTATATCAATTCTATGAGGATCAGCACCTCTATCTAACAAATATGAAACTGCATCAATATCGGTATGGCATATCACCCAATCTAACAATGTATACCCATTGGAAGAAGGTGAAATAAATTTGCCATTTGGCCCTTTAGTGTGTCGAACAATATTTAAATCCATATCACATTCTTTTATGAGATAGTCTATTATTTCTAGATGTTTTGGTGTAACATTAGATTTCAGAATAGAATGAGCAACTGGCAAACCATTATATGGAGAAATCACTTTAGCAACTGTCTTTTTATCTAAACATCGTATTAAAGCATCTATAAATGCTAGGTCTTCATCACTTTCTATTGGGTTCTCAAGATGTCTAAATAATACCGAGAAACTAGTCCGAGTTATTAGACCTTCCTTAAATGCTTTTTCTACATCAAACTTTTCTCCCGATAGCAAGTCGCTGAAGTAAAGGCGTTCTTCTTTGCCATCGTCCATTAATATTATGTAAAGTTCACCCTTATCATCTCGTTGTGCCTTACTCATCATATGTATTAGAATCGATTCGGCCATTTATGGTTAATAGTTTGAAAAAATATCATTTGTATAATACATTAACGTCATGGCAGACTTAATAGTTCGAAAAAATATCATTTGTATAATACATTAACGTCATGGCAGACTTAATTGAATGATACATTATGTCGGACTAGCAGTGTTTTCATCTAATTCAAGAAATATAATCTTGGTCGTCTTTAACTCGGGATATTCAATTTTGACCATATTCATTGTGTTATAATGTATTACTACCTTTCGCTTTGAAATCGGGTGTTGAGGATCATATAATGTTGTTTCCAATTTTTCAACGAAAACATTTCCTTCATCATCAAAACGTAGATTTCGGATTTGGGTTTCAAATGGTTTCCCATCTAATGTAAAGTTTATATCAATATCGAGTAATGGATATATGTTAGAATATTGAATGACTACATTTCTACATAAGTCTGCTCGATATACTTTATTTGCTAATTTTTGATATTTCATACACACAGTAGTTAATTCTGCATTTCGTGCAGATAAAACATCTTCATGTTTTGATAATTCAAAATGCATCCCATTAAATCCTTTAAACAATTGAGATATCGTATCAAAATACATCTCAGCGAGTTGTCCTAATTTCTTTTCATCGGAATAATATATAATGTCAAGTGACATACCATAAAATACTATGTTATACATATCCTTTTTGATTCTTTCAATACTTTTGATCTTTTTCGCTTCTTCTACAAGATGGTATATCCCACTATCTACGAGTGTTTCTTTAGAAGGCAACCCTAAACCTGTTAACATATAAGATCCATCTTTTTCAATGAAGATAACTTGTTCTGGATCAATTTCAGATTGTTGTAATAAATATTTCACTATTGAAATATCATTATACCATATGGCCCATTCTAACAGGGAATAGCCATTTACATGAGCAGAACGACGTTTTAATTTATGACTTAATATCTTTCCATGATATGAAGAAGGGCCAGTAGTATATGCCTTTCTTTCAATATTAGGACTCATATGACATTCTTTTATCAAATATTTTATCAATATGTATTTATCTAATATGTGTTTACTACGTATAATTGTATGTGCAATTGGTAATCCACTAACTAAAGAACATTCACAACTGAGAGATTTCTTATCCAAACGCTCCATTAATCTTAAAATATCTCTTTCCGATGTAGATTCTTTTTCGATAACATTAAATAAAACACAGATATCAGTTGGAGGATACTTTCCTGCTTTTATCATATCTATACACATATCAATATTGTTAGAGAGCAAATCACTTAAATATATATGATGTTGCTTGTCATTTTCATCTAATACAGTAACACATAAACAACCATTTCTATCTTTCGATGCTTTGTTTAATAAACATTTCAATATTGAATCTGTCATGATTAGTTGATATGTGAAAAAAGTTCATTTATATAATTTGTTAATTTGTTAATTTGTTAATTTGTTAATTTGTTAATTTGTTAATTTGTTAATTTGTTAATTTGTTAATTTGTTAA
>Ga0180301_10000100_pt1 | contig 58464 bp, 55 predicted proteins | sample GuaBasSediGuay16_FD_121797 | JGI IMG/M metagenome (GOLD analysis project Ga0180301, IMG submission 121797) | Subseafloor sediment microbial communities from Guaymas Basin, Gulf of California, Mexico - Guay16, Core 4569-2, 12-15 cm | ecosystem: Environmental > Aquatic > Marine > Hydrothermal...
CTAGTGCCTTAACAATTTCTTTTGCTTCATCCATATCGTAAGTTATTTCAAGTTTTTCTACAAGTTCAGTTGCATTGACCTTACCATGATACTTTGATACTCCTTCAGGCACATACTGTATTGGATTAAAGCCTAGACCCTCTACTCCGACAGTATAGCTTACATAGAATCTGTTGTAGCTGTCCCACGGATGATACTTGCCGTATGTCCAGAAGTCTATTGCTAGCCAAAAGTCTCCTCTCTCTCTAATAGTTTTGCCCCACATACCCCAGTCTAACTCTATTACCTTAGTCTCGATACCGAACTTAGTTAACTGGACGGCAATATTTTCTGCTCCAGGAACCCATCCACACCAGCCTGCAGGAACATGTACAGTTAACTTGAATTGCTCGCCTGTAGGTAAGTACCACTTGCCGTCTTTCTTAGTGAAGCCCAGGCTCTTTAAGAGTTCTTCAGCTTTACTTGGATTATACTCATATTTACTGCACCATTGCTCTAGCCAGTCTTTAGACAGCCAATTATATACATCTGATGGCGAAATACACACAGGCCACTCTGCTGGAACAACGCTCTCGGGACCCCACTCTACAGCTACTTCACAGTACTCATCTAAGTTAATAGCGTAAGCTATAGCCCATCTGACTTCAGTTATATTAAGTGGGTACCTCTTACAGTTGAAGTAGAGGCAGTGTCCGTGTAGCCATGGGCCTGTGCATGTCCAGTAGCCGGGGTTTCTCTTCATTGTCTCATATACGTCTTCACTCATTCCTGTCCAAGTATAGTCGAACATTCCTGCTTTTACTAGTGGCCAGCTGGCGGGGTCGCTTATTCTTCTATGCCAAATAATCTTATCCCATAGCCTATAGTCTTTTGTTCCACCAAAAACGAATTTGCCTTTAGGAGTCTCAAGAGTCCATGTAACACCCAAGTCTTTAACCCAGTAATGTGGCCTAAGCTTATAGATCCACTCAGTGTCAGTAGATCTCTCGTATTCATAAGGACCTGTACCAATTAACTTGTCGGGTTTATAGTCTAGTAGCTTCTTTTTAAGCTCATCCATATCTACGCCTTTAAGAGGTATACTACCCGGTATCTTAAGGCCTGGAGCAAACTGACCATACTGAGCATAAGACACCACGAAGAAGTTAAGGAACCATTCTTTGTAGAAGAGTGGGGCTGGTTTCTTAATGTAGATTATTACAGTGTATTTATCTGGCGCTTCTACTTTCTCGAGATATTTTGCTGGACCCCAGCCTGTTAGCCATCTGCACCAGAATGTTGTGAGAACATCTAGTGCAGTAAATTCTTTGCCGTCGCTCCACTTAATTCCCTTACGTAACTTAATAGTGAGTATTATTTTGTCTTCAGTAATTTTCTCCGTATAACTTTCAGCTAGCCATGGATAGAACTTCCGTTCACCTCGGCTATACCAGAATAAGGGCTCAATAATCATGTAGGTGGGTCTGCAATTGTAAAAGACGTTCCATGTCCTCATTGGTGGCGGAGGCTCACATGGCTGCAGAATATGCAGAACCAGCTCCTCTTTTTCTTGAGGAGCAGCTACAAGGGGTTTAACAGCAATAGCGGTTGTCGCCAACAGTAGTGTCAACATCATTAAATATGTTAAGACTCTGTTTCCTTTACTAGAATAGCCCATGTTTAGTAACTCTACCTATAGATATTTAAGCTTTTACACGTGAATACCGCCTTAGAATCCAAAACTTTATATAGTTTTATCATTAAAGGGAAAATTTTTATATTTATAGTAAAATTACCTTGTAAGCAGAAAAAGTCTGAGGAAAAGTCAGGTATGCTGACTTATATTTTTTGTTAGCATATTCACTAATACTAGCTAATTATTCGCTTTTATGCTCGGCAATGTGAAAAGATTTTTCTCGACCTAACTAGATATTTTCTGGAAACAAGCGAGACTACGGGATTAATTGCAGAAAATAATCTAGTTTCACTTAATACTAATTTAATTCGATAAAAACTATAGTTGTAATACCTGTGTTTATTTAAGAATATTTTTAGTTAATTTTCTCTTGTAAAATATTCTTGCAAAGTTTTTGTTGATGTATTATGGCTGTTTGCTTTGCATATATCTTTTTTAGGGCGAGATTTATGAAAATTCAGGGGATATTTTTACAACGCTGTATGCTAATTTATATGTGTATTTTGTAAAATGTCAGTATACTAGGTATAGCGTTGTTTATTCTTAGTGAAAATTATTGTTGAGTGCTTTTAGATTGTTATGAAATTTATGTGGAGTTCACTAGGCTATGGTTTTAGTATAGGAGATAAGTTTATGCTGAAGAATATTCAAATAGTTTCTGCTGTGATGACACTACGGGGGTCTGATCGGTGAAGAGCATCCTGACGGCTGACTTCTACATTTGTTTAAAGGGGTTTTAAGGAATTACAGTGTTGTTTAGAAACTAGACTTCGGCTGTGTAGAAGGTTATTAGTGACTCTAGTGCCGCTATCATATTGTCTGCAATATACCTTACTGTTGGGCATTCTTTGTTACATATTTTACACTTACTGCATTTTTCGCTTAGTACTCTGAAGCCGTTTATTTTAGGATCGTACACTATTGCATTGCTGGGGCACCAGTTTACGCAGGAGTAACATTTGCTACACAGAACTGCTCTCGAGACAATGTATACTATGTTAGCGAAGTCTTTAATGAAGTCTTCTTGGCTTTCCAGCTCTACTTCAATAGAGTTTTTGCATATTGTCACTTTATTTCCTTGAGGTAAAGTAAACTCAATTCTATTTTCTCTTAAAGTGTATTTGTCTACGTATATTGGTAGAAGTGCTTCTACTTTCTTCAAGTCTATTGGTATACTAAAGTACGCTACTATGCTATTATCTTCTTTTTTGAGCTCCCTGATATACTCTATTTTTTGGTTCTTTTCCTCTATTTCAGAGGGCTCGAAGCCCAGTTGCTCTATGAATCTTTTCTGGTCTCCCGGAAGTCTTTTCCATCTCCACCAGCCATACTTAATCCATTCTTGGGGAAATCCTTTCTTTTCAGCGTACTTTACTAGGAAATTGTTCCATTTGTTCCAGAGCTCTGGGTGTAGTTGCTCGACTAAATGGAATTCTGCTAGTTCGCAGGCTGGGCAGAGCCAGCAGCCGATGCGGTCTAGTCCCTTGCTGTACAATGTGTTGTAGGGTAGTTTTTCTTTGAATATGTAGAGCCATACTTCTAGTGCACTCCAGTCGAGTATAGGTGACAGTAAGTAGACTTTGGGGAGCCATCTGCTTTTCTCGAAGTATCTCTGTCTAAATCTCTGAATTGACTCGTATTTTCTTTGGCCGACAATGCTGATTATTTCTCCTGAAGTTATTTGCTTATAGGTTCTAGCTATTGGTGTTAGCTTACATACTTTGCAGCACCACCTGTAGTCTCTTGCGGGAGGACCATATATCCAGAGTGACTCAAAGAACCTGTTTTCTGCTGAAGCTACGTGTAGTTTAAGTCCATAGAGCTCAGTTACTTTGTCTACGTTTTCTACTGTCTCGGGGAGCTCTAGTCCTGTGTCATTGAATATTGCTTCGCCGACTCCGCAGTAGTTTAAGGCTATGTGGAGTGTTACTAGACTGTCTTTTCCTCCCGAGTAAGATACTATCGGGCGCTTGGCTGAGTGTCTGGCGAGAGTCTTTTCGAGTATTCTTCTAGATTTCGAGACTAGCGTCTCTAAGCGAGCTTCATTTGCCTCAAGAAGGTCTTTAAGTGCAGTCGGCTTATTTAAGTACAGTGGTTTCTTTGAGGACCAGTATTTTGCTACTCTAATGCGTTTTCCTTGGAGCTTTACTCCTACTCCCTGTGTTTCTCCGTCTGCTGTGACTAAAGCTATGTACATGTTCTTTTTCTCGGGGAGATTAGCCTCTACTATGCGGTCTCCGTGTATTTCGTAGCCTTTAGTTAAACGCGGGAGATCTACTACAGCGTAGTAGCCTATCTTGTTTTCGAGCATTTTAGCTACTCCCTGGTACATTGGCTTGAAACGCCATTTTCTCGACTCCGGGTCATAGTACCTGTGGCCTATTATTTGGCCCTGAACAACTACTTCGTCTGCTGCGTCGATATAAGGTATTTTATTGAAGAATACTAGCTGGTTTCTAGGCAGCAAAATATCTGCTTCTTTTTCAGATAAACCAAGCTCCGCTTTAACTAGTTCTCTCAGTTCTCTTACTTCTGTGTCAAATGCGGGTCTTATGTCAGAGGGAGGAGTAAGCTTTACTTTAAAACACACGCTGTTGCACTTACCGCAGTGGCTCTGCTCTAATACAGGTACATTGCAATCAAGACACCAGTAAACCCGTACTCCTTTAACAAATCTCGGTAACATGACCTTGTGCTTTTTAAGCGAAACAGTCTTTAAAAAGATACCTCAGCAAAATTTTTCTAGCCTGAAGCACGAAGTAACATGGGATGAAGAAGGACGCCCTTGACCGAGCAGTGATGTATTTCGGCGGAACTGACCGCCAAAACTAAATAGCTTTAAAGAACATTTTATGCGAGAAAATGAGCCTCTACATTACCCACGTAGACAAAGTAGAGAAGAAGCCTGTAGACTTTAAGGGAGCTAAAGACGCTTATATTCAGTGGCTTATAGATCCTTCTGCTGGAGCAAAAAACTTCGCTATGAGAATGTTCACTATTAAGCCTGGCGGAGAAATACCTAAACACAGCCACTGGTACGAGCACGAAATATTTGTTTTAAAGGGGAAAGGAGTTATCGGCGCAGGTGATAAAGAGTATGAAGTTTCTGAAGGAAATGTTATCTACGTGCCCTCCAATATCCCGCACTGGTATAGAAATACTGGCAGCGAAGACTGGGTTTTCATATGTGTAATTCCTTTAAGAAAGCCTACGGGAGCTCAAATCAAGCCTCAGCATAAGTGTTAAATTAAGCTTATTTACTTTAGTGAAGGAGAAAAGCCATGAGTTCCTCTAGTAAAAGGATAGTGTTTCTTTTCTCTTCTTACTATTTAGCTTTCTATTTATGTCGCTATAGTCTGCTACCTGTTTTGCCGCTATTGGTAGAGAAGAGAGTTCTCGAGGCTAGCCAAATAGGCTTGATTATATCGGCGCTATATACAGGATATGCGGCTATGCTTGTTCCAGCAGGCTTTTTCTCTCGAAGATATGGGGCTAAAAGAACAGTTATTGTAGGCGCCTTAGGCTCGATTTTATCAAACTTTTTACTAGCGTTCGCTAAAGACTTCGGAGCCATGTTTGTGTTAATGTTAACTAACGGTGTTTTCCAGGGACTTGTATGGCCTTCGCTCATGTACTTAACTTCGGTTAAGTGCTCTGGCGACGAAGTAGACTATGCTGTAGGATCTATGCTGACTGCAGCTATTTTCGGGCCTTCAGCTGTATTTTTCTCAGCGGGGCTGATAATGATGTTTTTCGACCCAAGAACAATTTTCTATGCGTACAGCTTTGTTTTGTGTATACTTACTTTTATTTTCTATAGAAGTATCGAAGAGACTTCAATAGAGAAAAAAGTGTTTGACAAAAGTGTTTTTATCAATATAAATGTGTGGCTTCTAGCAGTAAGTTATCTATGTTTTTATGCCATTATTAAAGGTACTCTAGGGTGGCTTCCAGTAATCGTTACTAGTGAAGCAAAATTATCTCCGGCTATAGCCTCTATTGTAAGCGGTATTTTTCCTATTGTAAGCAGTTTAGGCGCGCTCTTAGGAACTATTTTATCTAAGAAAACTGTAGGAAAAGAGTCTATCCTTTTGGCTTCGTTTACCTTATCTGCATTAGTGCTTCTTATGCTCAGTAAGAAGAATATAGTCCTGTGGCTTGTGGCACTTTTCTTTACTATAAGTCTTTCAGAGTGGTTTTTCTTCACTATTCCACCTACTTTTCTTTCTCCTGAAGCAGTAGCGCTTGCTTCAGGCATAATAGACTCTATGGGCTATGTAGGTAGCTCTTTGGGCGCTACTGTCGTAGGGTTTATGGGGAGTGTATACGGAGACTATTGTACTGCGTTAAAAGCTTTAACTATTTTTTGTCTCGCCGGAGTAATATCTTCAACTATTTTAGTTAAATTGAGGAAAACTTCTAAGGAACGTAATTTCAGAGCAAAAACCAGTTGACTCGATAGTTTGTGTATTAAAAGAAGATTTATTGGGAAAATCAAAAAGAGTAAGAAAATTGTTTAAGTTATTTTTTAGCTAAGAGAGATTGATAGGTAGTATTAGTATTAAACAGTAAACAAATGCATAGAATATAAATACTAAGCCTGCTTTTCCTTAGAGCGAGAGATACAGTAATGTATCCTCCTAGAAGACCTCCTATTAGTAGAGCAAGAGAAGAGATCTTGGATGAAATAAGAGAGAAATTAAAGCCGAAATAAGATTTGGGCTAGCTAGGCTCTATAGATAGCTGAGAAGAGACATTAGAATGGTTATTCTAGAGGCAAAATGTCTTTCGGGAGCAGAAGCCGAAGAAGCGACTGAGACAAAAGAAAAGGAAGATTATCAAAGTATTGTTGAAAAGTTATTCGGCGGGCTCGGTATAGACACAGGAGATTTGATTAAATATAGTGGAGCTGCATTAGCGGATGCTCTTGCAGTATTGTCGACAACGCATATTGGTGATATCTACAACTTTATTAATGAGAGGAAGTCTAGCGGAGCTTCAGTAGAGGAAATAAAGGAGGCTTTAGCGCAGTTTATTCAAGAGAAACTTTCAGGGAGCCAGTAAAACGTAGTTAACTTAAATAAATATTTTTGTTTTGTATCTATGTTGAATTATTTTTAGTCTTCATAATTAGAACTATAGTATTCTAATGTAAGCTGCTGTACTTTACGGGACTCTATCAAAGTAAATATATGGACTTCATGTAGTATTACTGTGGATGAGAAGGAGAGATTTTACTTAGTGTATCTCCATAAACGCGATGTTGAGCCTATTTTCGATATACTTAAATACAAGTACTTTAGGGCGAAGAAAGTTTCTCGCTGGAGTATTACTAGGTCGAAAGTAGTTCTTCAGGTTAAAACAGAGCCTGAGGGAGAAGACATAGTTGTAGAAATTGTTCCGCTTGGCAGAAAAGCTATACTGACTAGAGCTGGAGTCGGGAAGCTGCCTCCTTTTAAGCCAGAGCCTCTTCTTGTGAAAAGTCGGCTTGAGAGAACTTTAGTTGATGTAAATAGCAGGGAAGGAGAGCTAGTAGTTTCTACAGGTGAAATAGGCTGCCACATAAGACTTGACGAATGGAAACTCTATATCACGGATAAAAATGGGAGAGTTTTCTTCAAAGAGTACTGGAACGGTATCCGCAGAGGAGGTTTTCCCGTGTATCCTCTATGCTACAAGGTCGTTGGAGAAGAGAAGCATTTTATCGAGAGTATTGCTCTCGAGCCCGACGAAGCAGTATATGGTTTTGGCGAGCGCTTCGGCAGACTGAATAAGAGGGGACAGAGACTTCTTATGTGGAACAGCGACACAACAATGACTTCAAGCGATAGAAGCTACAAAAGTATACCGTTCTACATGTCGACTAAAGGCTACGGTCTTTTCGTAAAAACTGGAGCCAAAATGGTTTTTGAAGTAGGCTCAGAGTACTGCTACAATGCTGTATCCTTTGAGGTTTGGCAGAACTACTTAGAGTACATAGTGTTCTACGGACCGTCTTTCAAAGAAATTCTCCGCATGTACACTGAGCTCACAGGCAGACCTCCCTTGCCGCCTCTATGGAGCTTTGGCCTCTGGATGTCTAGGTGCGCCTACAGGAACAGGAAGGAAGTAGAAGAAGTAGCCGAGAAGCTGAGAGAATACCAGATTCCATGTGATATAATTAATATCGACCCGCTGTGGCTGAAACACTACTGTGACTTGGAGTGGAATACAGAAAACTTCCCTAACCCTGAGGAAATGCTCCGGAAGCTTGCTAGAAAAGGATTCAAAGTGTGTTTGTGGATTCAGCCCTACGTACCTAAAGGAACTGCGATGTATGAAGAAGGTGCAGAAAAAGGCTACTTCGTTAAAAACAAGAAAGGCGAAGTCTACAACATAATAGATTTCGCTAGAAAAGAAGTAGGAATAGTTGATTTCACGAACCCTGAGGCAAGAGAATGGTACAAAAAGAAGCTTAAGAAGCTTTTCAAAATGGGCGTAGATGTATTTAAATGCGATATGGGCGAAGCAGTTCCCGAAGACGCAGTATTCTACGACGACTCAACAGGAATCGAGACCCACAATATTTACCCGCTCTACTACCAGGGAACAGTATTCGAGGCTTCACGCGAGTACTTTGGAGAAGGACTGGTCTGGGGTCGATCCGGGTGCCCAGGTATTCAACGATACCCTGTTCAGTGGAGCGGAGACTGTCACACAACTTTCGAAGACATGGCGTGCGTACTTAGAGGAGGACTCAGCTACTCTATGTCAGGCGTACCGTTCTGGAGCCACGATATCGGCGGATTTCAAGGACCAAAGCCTAGTCCCAAGCTGTACATTAGGTGGAGCCAGTGGGGTCTCTTGTCATCGCACTCAAGGTGCCACGGCACTACTCCGCGAGAACCATGGGAGTACGGTGAAGAAGCACTCAGAATATTCAAGAAGTTTGCTGAACTAAGATACAGTCTGCTACCCTACCTCTACTCGTGTGCACGTGAAGCCTCTGAAGAAGGCCTACCTGTAGTAAGACCACTTGTACTTGAATTCCAAGAAGATCCTGCCGTAAGAGAAGTAGACTTAGAGTATATGCTAGGACCCTTTATTCTAGTAGTACCAGTATTCAGTGAAAACGATGAAGTCGAGTACTATCTGCCTAAACGCCTCTGGCTAGACTGGTGGACACGAAAACCTGTCGAGGGCGGCAGCTGGGTAAAAGAAAAAGTCCCGTTAGACAGAATACCCTTATTCATTAGAGAAGACTCTATTATTCCGTTGACTACGCCCATGAATTATGTTTACGAGAAACCCTACGATGAAATAAAGCTGGAGATTTTCCTCAGAAAAAGTGCTGAACTAAAGTACTGTTTTGACCGCGAAAAATTCGACATTAAGGCAGCTAAAGACGATAAGCATGCAGTAATTTCTCTAGGAGAATCGAAGAAAAAGTGGACTATAGCAATGTTCGAAGAAAAGTCTCCTAGAGAAGTGCTTGCTCATCAATGTAGACTAATAAACTGGAGTTACTCAAGGGAAAAGAAGAAAATTGTTATCGAGGTCAATGAACTAGCTCAAGGCGCTACAGTAAGAATAGTTTACTGAATTTAAGGTAGCTTTACGAAGCCTGCTTCCTCAAAATTTTTATCAAAAGTAAACGTGTACTTTATATCGAGCAGCTTCATTATTGCAAAACTTGTGCAGTCAGTAAAACTCCATTCAAGCTTTTTATTTCTCTTAAAGTACTCGCAAGCCATATTAAATACTGTCTCGTCAACCCACACTATTTTAATGCTTTTACTTTTACGTACTTTATCAAGAAATTTCAAAGCAGGTATTACTCCATGTTTTATTCTCAGCAAAGTGAGAGTCTCGTCTATCACGTAGTCTGATGTTACTAAGGCACCGTAAGTGCCTTTCTTAATAGTTTGCAGAAAACTGCTTGCTTTTTCATGATTTTTGTCGTCCTCGACTTCAAGTGCATAAAAAGCGCTTGTATCAATAAATATCATTTGCTTTCATCGTAAAGAATTTTATTATGTTCGAGAGAAGTCTTTTCCACAGCTCCCTTTCTTTTAACAACAGGTCCTTCAGTAAAGAAAGGGTCACTTTCATATACTCTATCGTCTATTACATGCTTTCTAATAATTTCTCTTAAAGCCTCTGCAATAGTCAATCCTCTAGACTCTGCATATTCTCGCAACAGTCTGTACTCAAGCTGAGTCAACTTAGTTTGAACTACTTTAAGTTTCATTGATTGTAAGTGTCAGCAATCATATTTAATGTTTACTGATTCATTAAACATGAAAGATGAAATATCTGGAATAATAAGCTTTATTAGTGTAGTGAAATTACTACTACATGTTCACCGAAATACCTGAAGATATTAGAGCTATTTTAGAGAAAGATGAAAAGATCTTGTGGATAGGTAGGCCGCGAGGGGCTCCATTTATTCTTAAAGGTCTTGTAGTAGTGCCGTTAATGGTTTTCTTCGGGGCTCTCCCTATACTTGTAGTACCTCTTTACGAAGTAATTACTGAGCCGCCAGTACTACTTTTTCTAGCATTCTGGGAGTTTTTCCCAACGCTAACTATATTTGGTGTTACAGTATACCCTGTTCTTCTCCTAAGAAATATTCTCTATGTAATAACAGATAAACACGTTATTGTACGTAAAGGCGTTATTGGAATAGACTTTGATATACTTAATCTAGAGCTCGTGCAGCAAGTAAACATAGATGTAGGGATATGGGATAAAATCTACAGTACAGGAACATTAGTAGTACAGGCAATTGGAGTATCTCCAATAAAATTTTACTCTATACCAGAGCCACTTAAAGTACACTCAATACTCACTAGAGCAGTAAAAGAAGCTATATCAGCAAAGCTCTGAGTTAGTTTGTAAATGCCGTGCACATCATACTTATGAAGGTCGCTCCGCTCAATGAAACGGCTCATACTGTGAAGTTCAGTAATCGGTAATCTCTATCTCTACTCCAATATATGATAGTATCTGCAGTAAACTCCCTCAAGAATTTATCAGTCTTATAACCACATATATGTTGCTGCTACTAACTTAAGCTTAGATTTATAAGTACTCCTTAGCTTTGTGAAAAGATTAAAGCAGAAATCCTCAACTTAATAGCACCTTATATTAAAATTCAGGTACAGCTGAGTAGACCCTAACTACTCTTTCAGTTCCAGAATTTCAGGCTTTTAAAGAGATCTAGACTCAAAGTCTACAGGGACAGGAGTACTAAGTCGTATAGTTCGAGAAAAAGTATTAAATGATTTAAAAAGCATATTTACAGTAGTGAGTGGTCGTAATGAAGTTTAATAGCTATTTTATGGCATGCATTATAATGATTCTAGGAGCTTTTACTGGAGCTGTGGTCTTACCAATGTTAGTGTCTTTGAGACAGGGAACTTGTAAACTCTCTACTGCACGGGAGCCACGTAGGCTTAGTGGCGATATATGCATAAGTTTACCCTTTGTTTATAAGTCACTCAAGGAGGCTTATAAGAAATGTGATATAGCTATAATTGGTAGAGTAGTACGTCAATGGTACTATGTCCAAAGGAATAGGGACATAGTTGTTACAGTGCGTTACAAGGGAGTTCCCTTAGGGGATGTTGCTCCGTCAACGCCTTTCACTATATCAGAAGTCGAGGTTGAAGTAGTAATTAAAGGAAGAGTCGAAAGTGAGAAGATCTTAGTAAGGCAACTAGGGGGTAAGTGGCCATTAATAGTGCGCTCTCATGCCTCATGGTTTAAACCTATAGTGATCCAAGTTAAGGAGGACCCCCTGTTCAAGATTGGTGAAAGAGTAGTATTATTCTTGAAACCCACTAACCACCCCATTAACGAATGCTACGCTTACTACTTCTTCTTCGGGAGATTTAGGGTCATAAACGGTAAAGTATACTCAGCCCTTTATTACTTATCCGAAGATACTCCGATATTAGGTACGTTAAGAGGAACAGATTACGAGCAAATTAACGGAATTTCAGTAGAAGAATTCATAAAAATATTGAATTCTTCTAAAAATAAATAAAATATTAATTTCCTATAGACACATACCTTAGGACTAATGATGTTGATGAAAGACAGGGAAACCTTACATATTTCATTTAATCCCACTACGATACATTTATGAGCTCACTTGGAGTCCTGGGAGTGTTTACGCTCTCTTGTCGTCGTAAGAGCTAATCAATACATATGACACACCTGTTAATAGCTAGGTGTTAAAAACGTTTTCAGTACACCTTACTCTATGCTTCAAGCAGTAATACAAAGCTTATAAGAGTTCTGTAGAAGTAGTAACATTAAAATGAGAGGTGTGCGTATTGAAGCAATAAAGCAGACGTGTTTCTTTATACGTGAAAAGGTTTTAAAGAATGTTGTCGAGCTGACTATATCTAATGAGGGGGAGGCTTTCAAGGCAACCCTAATGGTCTCGACTCCCTCAACTACACACAAGATCCCTCTAGGCTACATAAACGCTGGCAGGCGAATATACCGTGTTCACATACCAGATATAAGAGAAGAAGTTAGCGTAAAGTTCTCCATACACGATGAGTCTGGAAATACTGTGGCTGAGAAGACTGTGAAATGGAGACCTAGAAGACACTGGATCATTTACTTAGTTCAGTATTCTCACCATGACCTAGGGTATACTGATATTCCTCAAAACGTCTTAAGGGAGTATATTGACTTCTATGACTCAATTATGCAGTTCTGTGAAGAAACCGAGGATTGGCCCGAGGAGACTAAGTTTAGATATCAAGTTGAGCAGTTCTGGTCTATTAACTATTACCTGAAAACTCAGCCTAAACACAAGGTTGATAGGCTCCTTAAGCTTCTGAAAGAAGGTAGAATCGAGATCTCAGCACTTTTTGGCAATGAAGTCTCCGGTCTATGCGGACATGAGGAGATCATAAGGCTAGTATATCCGTCGTTTAAGTTAAAGAACACTCACGGAATATTGGTGAGTGTTGCAGAACTTAACGATGTGCCTGGACTTTCCTGGGGACTGGCTACAGTGCTCGCTGGGTGTGGCGTAAAAGTAATAGCTCCGCTTCTTCCAAGGTGGTACTATCGACCTGACCAGATACCTTTCTGGGACGAGAGCGTAGTTACGCCCAGTGGCGCACCCGCGGCGTTTTGGTGGGAGAGCTTAGATGGTAGTAGAATTCTCTTCTGGTACCAGGATATAGGTTTTGGAGAAAACTTGGGCTTCGCTGAGAGCTACGAAAAACTTCTTAAAGAATTACCCAAGTTTTTGGATAAGCTTGAAGAAAAGGGATATCCTTTCAATGTAATTCTAGTACGAGTGCGAGGAGCTGCTCGGGACAACTCTCCGCCATCAATTAGGCCTTGTCTGATAGCAAAAGAGTGGAACGAGAAGTGGGCATATCCTAGAATCATAATATCTACGCTATCAAGCTTCTTTAAGTACTTAGAGGAGAATTATAGTAAGTCCTTAGAGAAGCTCCCCGTATTCAGAGGAGAGATCCCTGATAGCGACTATCCAGTAGGAGCAACTTCAACTATGCAGGCAACTATTTTAAATAGAAATGCTCACGACTTAATACCATCAGCTGAGAAGTTTGCAACTATTGCTGATTATCTCCTAGGCCTGCCCTACCCATATAAAGAGTACTTGAAGGAGGCTTATGAACACAACCTCTTATATGATGAGCACACATGGGGGCTCTGCTGCCCATTTGGGCCGGCTCAAGAAGCTTCTCGTATCGAGAAGATTCTTCACGCATATAAGGCGTACACCTTAGCGCACGATGTTCTCGTTAAGAGCCTTAATAGGATAGTGGACGCCATAGACCTTCCAGAAAAAGGCTACTACTTAGTCGTATTTAATCCACTTTCGTGGAAAAGGACTGATATAGTAAGAGCATGGTTAAGGGACCCTGATCCCTGCGGCCATCCTGTCTATGAAGTATTGCAGAATGGAAAACCAACAGGTATTCTTGTACATGGAAGTGTTGTGGAAAGAGATGCGTTTTACCCGCCTCTAGAGCTTTTTGAGAAGCCTTTCAGCATAGTAGATTTAGAGACGGGGGAGGAGGTGAAATACCAGATAGTATCTGTTAGGGAACCTGAATCGACTCTAGACTTCGCTGCTGATAGAGTGGGACTAGCTCCAGTAGAGGGTAGATATGCTAAACAAATAGTGTTCGTGGCGGAAAATGTTCCCCCACTAGGATACAAAGTCTACAAAATAGTTCCGAAAACCAGAAGCCCTCTTAGTAACTCTGTCAAAAAACACGATACTAATGGTTACATAATCGAAAACGAGTACTACAGAATAGTCATCGACCCCAATACTGGAGCTGTTATAAGTCTATTCGACAAGGAGTTGGGAAGGGAGCTAGTGGACTCTGAGGCGCCTCACGGTTTTAGCCAGCTTATAGTGCGGGAGTCTGCTACTGGCAAAGAACATTACGTAGAGAGAATACAAGTTAAAGAGGGCTTAAATGGCCCAGTTGTAAAAAGTATAGTGGTGAGAGGTAAGGCCTACGGATGCCCGCTTGTGCTCAAAGAAATATTTCTCTACAGCAAGATTAAGAAAGTCGACTTCTACTATAGAATCTTAAAGGACTCTACACCCATGCTAGAGATTTACATAGCCTTTCCTTTTAAGATGCATAACCCAAGCTTCAAATATGAGGGCCCAAACATAGTCGTAACACCTATTAAAGACCAGTTTCCGGGCTCTCACACATGCTATTACCCCGTACAGCACTGGGTCAACATATGCGATGATAAAGGGTTTAGAGTTACGTGGTCTTCTCCAGATGCACACTTAATTGAATTAGGTGGTCTATGGCCTCTAGGAGTCTCCTGGGCTCACCATGGCGTAACACCACCAAAATACCCTCATAAAAACTTAAGAGTCTCGAAGTTTGAGAAAGCTTACATATATTCCTTTATCCTGTGTAATAACTTCAAGACTAATTTTTACACGACTCAAGTAGGAGATCTAGTGCTTAGATATTCCATAACATCGCATATGGGAGACTGGAGAACAAATATTTCCAGAAATCACGGATGGAGTGCAGCAAATCCACTAATCCCAGTCTTTGCAGAAGGTGGAAGACGAGGCAAACTCCCCACTAAATCATATAGCTTCTGTGAAATAGATAAGCCTAACGTAATGATCACTACAATAAAGCCCTCCGAGGACGGTGAGGGACTAGTCTTGCGGCTACTAGAGACCTCGGGAAGAAACACAACAGTGACTATTAAGCTTCCCTTCCTCAGTATAAAAAAGGCCTACATAACAGATCTAGTAGAGAAGGAATTAGAGCCAGTAGAGGTTCAAGGGAATCAAGTCACTACAACTATTAAGATGTTTGGAATAACCACTTTGAAGCTCATAGCAAAGGCCTTACTACCCTCTGAGTAATGAAGTCTTAAAAGGGAAAATTAATAGCTATTATGGATTAAATTCGGAAATCCTATTCATTAAATTTATTTTCATCGACATAAGTGTTATGACAGAGCATAGTAAGTCTTTAGCCACTATTAAGAGTTCTTGGAATATTCTCAGCTTTACTATTAGACGTCCGATGGTTTAACTGCAGTAGGTTTTGTGGAGCATATAATTTAAGATCGTTAAGTTAACTTATTGATTAAAGAGAGACATGAAATTTAATGCTTAACAATTACAATATTACTCATGCCTCTCCTTCTTCTTTCAACCAATCCTTTGGCTTCAAGCTTATCAAGTATTATGCTTACTGTACTCCTAGAAAGATTTAAAGTTTCAACTATTTCACTCTGAAATGCTACTCCTCCTTTACTAAGTAAAAAGTCATAAACTTTCTTCTCGCTTTTGCTTAATGATCTTACTGTACTCGATTGCTTAGCCTTTATCTCTGATTTTAGTATGCTTAGTAGAATCAATGATACTGCACATGAACTCATTACTATAGAGGAAACTGTTATAATCAACATATCTGAAAAAGTGTACACTCTGGGTATTTCCTTTACGTATACCTCTCTTTCACCATGAACTATTATCTGAATATTTAGCGGAGATGCCATTTTAAAAACTAAAATTACCATGGATATCATATACGCTATTGCCAAAGAAACTTTCAGCTTATCTATTTTCATAGATTATCCCTTAATAAAGTATTCCCTAGAAGTTAATTAGGGATTAGTTTTGAATCAATTTAAAACTATTTTCAAATAAAGAGCTTTATGCTGTTTAAGACAGTATTCTAACAGGGGGTGGAATAAATGATTACACGAAAGCTTAATGCTATACTGATAATCGCTGGAGTCCTCATAATAGGACTACCCATACTCTTAGGAGCAATAATAAAAGAACCTCTACAAGTTTACAGAGGATTTCCTATTGGAGAAACTAAGCAAAGACTACTTAGTTTACTAATTAATGAAAGCTCAAGTCCTCCTCTTGGCTCAGAATTCTACTCACCAACTTCTTTCAACCTTGCTAGGACAGAGGGATTAATTATCAAGGTAGTTATCCACCCAGAGCTAACTAAATACATAAAATCATTCATAAAGGGGAAAGGTAGAATATATAGGTATGAACTGAACATTGGAGACTTCATTAAGATAAAACGTTTAGATAATAAGATTGAAGTTGCCGTAGAGGGTAAGACTGTGGCGTCTTCTGAGCTATTAAACGATAAAGCTAGTGTCATTAGCTTAACGATAAAGGGTTATCCCCTTAAAATAGTAGTCGCAAAGTGTGTTGTTCCAGATATTATTAGCATACAACTCTCTCATGAACATAAGAAGGAGGCCTTAGCGGAGTTCAATAAGTCTCCTTTCGTAAAATGGCTTAAGGAAAATAGGTTTAGTTACATAATTTGTGGCTTTAGTCCTACAGTACTCTTTAATCCTGTAGAAGAGTTGAGTTATTGTCTTGAAGGAACATTTATTGACCTTAATGTTGAAGGATTAAAAGTTCATCATTACATTCACTTTAAGAATCTCTACACTATATACTTCGATGTCCCTAAAGAAGTCTTAGTTTCATCGGAGGAAAGAGGTAAATACTATATTCTCTTCGAAATCATAGGAGTCCATGGAAAAGGAGAATTTGTGTGTCATCGTGATTTCACATGTCCTAGTGTTAAGTTTAAACGATCTGTCCCTAAAGGACCTAGCGAAGAACTTAATATTACTAGCGAATTAGTCAATCAGGTTCTAGAAACTCTAAAAAGCAATAAATTAACAAAGGAATTGTTGAAAATCTGTAATATTAAGAAAATTAGTGGATATAAATATAAATATGAGAAAAGAATAAGCGTTACTCTAGTAAGCGAGAAACTAAAGAAATGCGAAATAAACAAAAGAGTAAATTTAATAGAGAGAGGAAACTTGATAGAGAAGAAAATTGAAGATATTTATATCTATTACAACACTAATCTTTAGAATTGTAGTTTAAATCTTTTTTATTTTTTAGATATTTTAGTAAGATTTAAAATAAATCATATTATTTAATACTAATAGCAAACTAACAATATACTTGTATCTTCGCTTTTATATAACATTACTTCCTTAATGCTGCTTTCATGAAATAAATTTAAGTTTATGTGTTGCTATAAGTAAGTTAGTTTTGGTTGAGTAGGGCTTGAGGGTAGAATTGAAGAATTATCTAAAGGAATAGATGATCTGGGAAGTGATATGAATCATAGGTTTAATCAGCTTAGTAGTGAAATGAATAGTAGATTTAATCATGTTATTTGAGAGATAAAGGTTTGTTTTAGAAATTAAGGCACTAATAGTGACAATAATAAAACCTTAAACAATAACATCTTTCTGATAAAAGTTAACTTGTAACGTATTTTGACAAAAAGATCAATATATATAAAAGTTAATTATTAAAGAAAATCTTAGCGATATATTATGATTAATTATTTTAATTAGAGTAACGATGAAAGTTTAATATAAAGAGATAATAATATATTTAAAAAGTTATTCTGTAATAACGGAGGTGATCATTTATGAGAAAAGTGAAATTAGGTCTCATAGGATGTGGTTGGGCTGCTAAAAGTTTATATGAACCAGCCTTTAGGTTTCTCAAGAAAGGAGAATTAGTAGCTGTTATGGATATAGTTCCTTCAAGAGCTAAGTATTTGAAAGAATTTTATGGTGCTAAAAGGTATTATACAAGGCTTAAAGAAATAGTTAATGACGATGAAATAGATGCTGTAGTAGTTTTAACTCCTCCTCATAAACACTTAGAGCCAGTAATTGCTGCTGCTGAAGCAGGAAAGCATGTTTATTGTGAAAAACCTATGGCACCTACTATTAAAGAAGCTGATATGATGATTGATGTATGTAGGAGAAATAGAGTAAAATTGATGGTTGCTTTTATGAAGAGGTTTAATAAGTCATTTCGTAAAGTTAAGTCTCTTATAGATAAAGGCGAACTTGGACAAGTCTTTGAATTAAGAGCTATATGGGATAATGCAAGAGTTACGAAGCCTCCCCAAGATGCATATAGATTGAAACTATACTCTGGTGGTGGATTTTTACAAGAAGACGGGTCTCACGCACTAGATATCTGTCGTTGGTGGCTTGGAGACGTCGAGGAAGTTTCAGCTTATGTTTCCATAATAGCTCCTGACCGCCATGAAACAGAAGACTTAGCGTGTGTAGTAATGAGGCATAAGAGTGGAGCTATAAGCACTTTACATATAACTATGTTAACCCATATGACAGGACAAGAAACCTATACAGTTTTCGGAACCGAGGGAACTTTAGAAATAAAATGGATTTATCATAGTTCCAGGAGCCTCGAGCCAGCTATAATAAGACTGTACCGTAATAGTCGTGAGATAATAGACTTAACTCTGAGTCCTAAAGCCTCTTGGAATCCCTTAGATGAATTGCGGGAAAATTGGCAGTATTTGGTTGAATTAGAACATTTTTGCGAGTGTATTATTGAGGATAAAACTCCTTATTGTACCGGAGAAGACGGTCGTGCAGTAGTAGAGTTAGTTAATGCAGCATATCTATCTGCTTGGAAAGGAGTAAAAGTAAAGTTACCATTAAAGGAGGTACCTGATTTTAAAGAGTTCTTCAAAGAATTAAGAGCTAAGAGTCCTTGGTCATTAGGAGATAAAGAATGGTATAGTTGGTATTAATGGAGTTCGGTAAGTCAAAGTGAAATAGGTTTTAGCATAAAGTAATAGTCTATGGAAGCATAAAGTTCGGAGAACTAATTATACGACTCAGGGACTTTTAAAAGTTGAGGGATAGACTTAGTATTTTAATGATAATGTATATATAAAGATCTAAGTAGGCTAGGCTTAAAGTATTAGAGACCAGCTAATAATACTAGTTGGTCGAGGAATATGAGCCGAGCAGTTATTAGGTTTGCGATACAGGGAGATATTCACTCCTATCGTCACATTCCTCCTTGTCATAAAATTTCTCGTTCATACATGGTTAAATTAATTAATGATTTACCTAAAGTTAAGGCTGACATATTTTTTATACTAGGCGATTATGCTGATAGAGACTATCCTATAGTTATGGAATTATCTAAATTATCGAAAGTTCCCATAATTTACCAACACGGCGACCATGAGTTTTTTGGTGATTGGACAGCTGGACTTTGTACTCGTAATTACGAGAAAAAGGTAATCATCGGAGAACCATGCGATCCTCTAGTTTATATGTTTGGTGGAGTTCCTAGATGCGAGGCTTGGACCGGATTGCCGAGATTTTGGAGCTTTATTTTCAAAGGAGTACATTTTATTATTTCATTTAATGGAAAGTTTGAGGTATGGCCAACCTATTTTCTAAAGTGGCTGGACACTGTTTTAAATGAGCATAAAGACTTAACTACAGTAATTTTAGGTCATAGACCCTTATATGAGGATGGAAGTTGTGCAGAAGCTATGCGAAAAATACTTAAGAGAAATAGACAAGTCAAACTTTATTGTTATGCTCATAAACATGAAGGAGATTCGCTAAGATTTTTAGGAGAAGTATTACAGGTTCCTGCAGAGTTATTAAATGATTTTACGACACGGCGAACCTATGAAGGAGATTGGTACGTGCTTATTGAAATCTTAAATAGTGGAATTAGAATTTTAAGGCGGAATTTCTCTACATGTGAAACTAACTTAGTTTACTTCTATAAGACAAGAACTACCGTAGGAACAGAAGATGATTCTCATGTTCATCTTCCTTATATAACTCCAGATAAAGGTAGTTTTAGCGTGCCAACTTTATGGCTAAAAAATGCAAAGATACGTGTTTGGTCACTTAGTAAAGAGGAAATTCTTCCAGATCCCTTATTAAAAAGAGGTTTAATTATTTGGAAAAGTTTAAACGGAGCTAGAATAAGTATTGTAAAGGCTAATAAACTTAAGTTATCTCTTTTAGATATTCATTATGCTATTAAAATTAAAGTTAAAGAGATCAAAGGCTCTTTAACAAATCCTGTGAGAATATGTGAAACTACTTTACCTGTCAAATTTAACATTGAGGGTATTGGAGAAAGTGGAAGCACTAATGGGGGAGCGCTCTACGACTTTCTCTTAATAGCACAAGTTCCTACTGGAAGAAGATTGAGGCTTATAGTAGAAGGAATAACTCCGGAAGGGAATGTTGAAAGTCGTCAATATATCGATATTATCGGATGTAATGGCATCTCCTCTGCTGTGCTTAAAGTAGGCCATCTTAGAATTAATGGTAAATGGCACTGGATGTCATTTCACACTAAAAGCGGTGAAGTTATGATAAAAGCTAAGGGGCCTAGAAAAGCTAATAAACTTAAGATCTCTTTGGCGGTACCAGAATGTGTTAAAGAGGCAGAATATTTCTTTATACTTCTTGTCTACCCACATGAAGGAATGTATACTCTAGTTGATGAAGGAACTAACTTCAGTCGTAAAATTAAGTTAAAAATAAATAGCAAATACTTTTATCTAGGAGATATCAAGCCCTGTGAATTCAAAGAAATTGAAATAGGGGATTTAATCGGTGGAAGTGTAATCAGCGTACAATGTAATGGTAGTAAATTGGTCATTGTAGAGCTAATGGGTGAAACTCCTGTCATTTTTCAGCATTTAGTGTATAAAGCTAAGAAACTAAATGAAAAACTTATTGGATACGAACTCTCAAATTTATCAAAATTAATGCTAAAAAACCAAGTATTCAAAGAAAAAGTAGGGAGAGCTTCTTTGATATTTTTTTAAAAAGTAAATTCTTATGCTAAGGTTTTACAGAGCATTGTAGAGGCATTTAGTCTTCACTAGGCTTTATTTCGATGGCGCCAAGAGACTAATTAAAGTATTCTTTGACGTAAAGCTTTTAGAAGTTTTAGTGATTTACTGAGAGATATTGAGCCATCAATGTTACTGGGTGATACTAGGGCTCAGGAAGTAATAAGCTGGGGAAACTTTAGTTCTTCAACTATGTTCAGCATATTAAGTGATACTTACGCTCTATATTACTACTAAATACTTTTTACTGAAAAATTTCCGAAAAACTCTTGAAAAGACATACATAGAAGAGTAGCTGATGATATAAACTCAAAGTGTAGAGAGATGGTAGGCTTTGCGGTGAGCTTAAAAGGCTTTGTGTTTAATAAACTACGTTAAGTATGCATGAATGGGCTTTAGCTGAAGCTATTGTGTGGAGCATAGTAGACTACGTTAAAGCTAATGGAGGAAAAGCCGCGGGGAAAGTCGTAGTGAGTCTTGGCGAGCTTCAGGCAATAAATAAAGAAGTTTTAAGGTACGCTTTAAGCGAACTTGTCAAGGAGGCTCCCTTCAAGATAAGTGGAGTAGAGCTAGTAGACGAGAAAGCTGTTTTCAGGTGTAGGAACTGTGGACATGAATGGGGTTTAGATGACTTAAAGCTCGGAGACGAAATAAGAGAATTCATACACTTTTTGCCAGAAGTAGTTCACGCTTACGTCAAGTGTCCTTCATGTGGTTCATCTGACTACGAAGTTGTTTCTGGGCGTGGAGTTAAGATTATTTCAATTGAGGTGGTTAAATAATGGAGCTTGATCCCCGTTTCTCAGCTATAGAAAGAAGACTTTCTAGAGTCTCCAATATAGTTGCTGTTGTAAGCAGTAAAGGTGGCGTAGGCAAGACACTAGTATCTACCCTGCTGGCCGTAGAGCTTGCTAGAAGAGGACTTAAAGTAGGTTTACTCGACTTAGATGTAACTAACCCGACGGCTCATATAGTCTTAGGAACAAGTATTGAGAATCTGCCTGAAGAAGAAAAGGGTGTTGTCCCACCTACAGTAGCCGGAGTAAAATTTATGAGCGTAGCATACTACGCAGGCGAAAACCCTTTGCCCTTACGAGGGCACGAAATATCGTCAGCTATAAGAGAAATACTCACTATTACTAGGTGGGAGAACTTAGACTACCTCCTCATAGACATGCCTCCTGGAATGAGCGACGAATTCCTAGAAGTATTAACCTACATTAAGAGAGCACAACTACTACTCATAACAACTCCGTCTTTGCTAAGCATAGTTTCACTTAAACGCTTAGTCAAATTAGTGCAGAGAAAAATAGTAGGCATAATAGAAAACATGGCAGAAAAACCTTCTCAAGAAGTCCCTAAACTAGCAGAAGAAATAGGAACAAAGTACTTGGGAAACATACCCTACACACCAGAAATAGAAAACCACATAGGAAACCCCCACGAAATACTACAAACACCCTTCGGAAAAGCACTAACAAAAATAGCAGACAACTTCCTCACATAAGTAAAGTTTTACAACACTTAAATACTACTTAGATACTCTCTTATTTTAATACTTAAAACAATACTTCTTCACCTCCATGCCCTAATATTGTATAACTTAACTTCAAAGTTAATGCTTGTAAACTTCACGTCGATGCGCTATTCTTAAAATCCACATTTCATTTTTATACCATAATATTTTGTAAACAATTCGGTAATCTCCTACACGTAGCCTATAAGTATTCGAGAATCCTTTAAGCTTCTTAACACCCCGCGGAAATGGAGTTTCGTATAAGGTAATAATAGCTTTCCTTACTCTCTGCCTAACTTCAGAAGGTAGACGTTTAAAATCTCTAGCTGCTTTTCGAGAAAAATATACCTTCATTCCTCGTCTAGAATCTTTTCTGCTGGAATCTTGTTCCCTTTTTCCATATCTTCCATAATCTCTTTAAGCTCTTTAGCAAACTCCTCTGAAACTTCTTCCTCACCTATAAGCGCATCTAACTTAGCCTCAATTCTAATAAGTCTCTCTCGGATATCCTTAAGCAAAGCCTCAGACATGCTGACTATGAATATAATTAAGACTAATAAAAACTTTACTACATTTTATCACAGTAAAAATAAAACCACCATTAGAATTCACGAGTACTACCCCTATTAAGCACAAATATACTTTATACGACTCTCTAAACAACAATTCTCAGAAAATTAACCTACCTTACAATAAACTTACTAAGATTTACTTTAGATTTCGAAAAATATAATATTTCTAGCCCCACTACTTCTCCTTTTTCGTTAAAGTCGACAATAATATTGTCATTTGCCTCAGTACTGCAAACTACTTTACCATCTTTTATTTTTAATATATAGCGCATCGGCTACAGGGTCATACTCTATACGATACTCCACAAACTAGTAACCACTAACTTACTTAATTACTTTACTTAGAAACCAGCTACGCTAATTAAGGTTCAAGCAAGCCTTAAATATTTTTAAATAACTCTCTCCTACGTGAAAAAGAATCAAGACACTTACAGGCTATCTTCTCCTAATCATTTTTCTCTCACTACTTAATTTAGCCTTAAGCTCACCTCAAGCTACTAACAAAAACGTTGCTCACATCTTATCAATAGCATGTAGCAAAAGAGTAAAAACATTAGTGACGCAGAAATTCATGTAAGTCTCGAAAACTTCCTAACAAAAAGAACAGAAATAACACTTCTCTTAGACACTGCAGTAGATTTACATGAAGAAAAATACACATAATAGCAAATTTTTTGCTTTCTATTAAATAACTTAACTCTCTTCTGTAGTAGTTTAGTGCAAAAGCAATTTACCATTATACTTTCTTCTTAGTGTCTTGCGTTCCTTGCCTTTTACTGCTGAAATCTAGTTTATTGATAAGTTCTTTAGTTTTCTGAATAGATATGGTTTAATTAGTTTTCTTTAACGGTTTTATTTAATTTGATTATGTCTTCTTCGCTGAGCTACTCTGGAGCTATCAATTTATTTACTTGAATCTTTCTGAGAGTTTTTTCAGTTTTTTGACGTATTTTTCTATTTTATTGTTGTCTAGTAGTATTGTTTTTAGCTCTGTTTGAAGATATAGGTGTTTGAGTCCATGTTCCTCTATTTTAGCTAGATATGCTTCTCTAAGCGGTGTCTTTGTGTCTATGGTTTCGTGTATTGCTTCGGTGGCTGCTAGTCCGGAGTGCATGGCGTAGTATATTCCTTCGCCTGTGTCGCTTCTTATGAAGCCTCCGGCGTCTCCTGTGAAAACTATGTTTCCTACTGTTAGGTCTTCTGGGTTTTTGGGACCTGTTATTGGTAGCATGTATGTTTCTAGCTTGATTATCTGTTTTTCTTTGAATTTTTTCTCAATGAATGCTAGTAGTTTTTCTTTGAGTTCTTTTCCTGTTTTCAGGTATTTTAGTGGGTAGCCTAAGCCTACTACTATGACTTTTTCTCTTTCAGCTATCCATGTCCAGCCTCCTGGAGTTGTTGAGGCGTTGTAGTGTACTTCGAAGTATTTGCCTATGGTTTTTCTGTCTTCGAGCGAAACTTTGAGGTATGCTTGTATTGTTACTGCGAGGTTTTCCTTGCTCCACGGTTTTCCAAGACTCCTTGCTACTATAGAGTATACTCCGTCTGCGGCTACAACATACTTGGCTTCAATAATCTTGTTCTTTAGAACGACTTTGCAAATGTTTTTCGACTGGTGTACAGCTAGTACTCTGCAGTTATCTGAGACTATTCCGCCTGCTTTAATTGCTTTCTTGACTAGAGCGTAGTCGAATTTCTTTCTGTAGACTACTGCTCCTGGCTCAGGGAACTCTACTGTCGCGTATGTTCCGCTAGGCGCGACGATTTTTACTCCAATTACTTGAGAAGCTACTGTTTCCTCATCTATGTCGAAGTCTTCGAGGACTCTAGGGTAGAGTACTCCAGCGCAAGGCTTGTGTCTAGGTAAAGGATATTTCTCTAGTCCTAGTACTTTTAAGCCTAGTTCAGTGCAGCGCTTAATAGCCATTGCTCCAGCAGGCCCACATCCAACTACTACAACATCGTACATTAGCTCTAGTTAAGAAAAGAGTATTACCCATAATAAGTTCACTGCTCAGGCTATACAGGGGTATATAGCTCTTCTGCAAAACTGTTTGCATGTTTTCTTACAATATGCCGTAAATACTATGTGACAATTATAATATAGTTAATGGAAGCTATTCTATTATGTGCTGTGGGAAATTTCCTGTAGAGTATGGTTTGGGAGAAGCTGAGAGTGGGGTGCCACTAGGAGGCTTAGGGACGGGCTATATAACATTGGGGAGTGACGGTGCTTTTCAAGAGATAGTAACAATGGGTAATCCGCGTTCACCTATCTTGAGGCCTAAGTGCTCTTTTCTGACGATTTTTGCCTCTAGTACTGAGTATAAAGTGGCAAAAGTGCTTGAGAATCCGGCGCCTCTTGGTCTTCCTGCTATTAAGTACTTGAAGTACTCGGGTCTATTTCCCTTCGCTAATATTCGCTACATTGATGACGAGTTTCCAGTATATCTGTATCTTACTGCTTTCTCTCCTTTTGTTCCTGGAGACTCTAAGCACTCGGGTCTGCCTGTAGCGCTATTTAAGCTAGTTGCTCGGAGTAAAGTCTCGGAGCTGTTGACTATAGCTGTTCTTTTCTCCTGGGAAGGCTCTAGTCTAGGATCAAAAGTGTTTGAAGAAGAAGGAGTTAAAGGAGTTACTTTAGAGGCGAAGCAAGGTAACTATACTATAGCTTCTATGATAGAGAAAGAAATTGAAGTGGAGGTGTCGCCTCCTTGGACTAAAAGTGATGTGAAGCTTTTTTGGGACGATTTTGCTGAAGACGGTAAGTTTGCGGAGTTTAAGGGGTCTTTAGGAGAGGATACTGCGAGAGCTCTTGTGCTAAGATTCGTGTTACCGCCTTTTAGAGAAAAAGAGACAGTATTTGCTCTCAGCTGGTTTTTCCCTGATTTGAGAGATTCGGAGGGCAAGTTTATAGGCAGAATGTATGCTAACTGGTTTAACGACTCGAAGGAAGTAGCAGTTTATGCTATGCGGAATTTCACAAACCTTTATGAGCGAACCACTGTTTTGCACAGAGGAGTAAAGGCTTTTAAGCTGCCTGAATGGCTTGAAGACGCTTTATTGAATAGCCTCTACTCTTTAGCCAAAAATACTCTGTGGATAAAGGACGGTAAGTTTGCTCACAGTGAATCGTTTACAGGCTGCCCTATTACAGAGACTATAGTTTGCCGTTTCAATGGCTCGCTTCCTCTACTACTCTTCTTCCCAGAACTTGAGCTAAAAGTGATGCGCCACTTTGCACTTCTACAGCGTGAAGACGGCGCAATACCTTTTGCTTTCGGGAAACCCGAGTTTTTCGATAAGCCTTACTATGAGACACAGAAGTCACTTGATTCTTCAGAGTTCGTGCTCATGGTTTACCGCGACTACTTATTCACAAGAGACGAGAAGTTTCTAGAGGATCTTTACCCGCATGTCAAGAAAGCTATATGTTATGCTCAGAGCTTAGATACTGACGGCGACTGCCTTGTGAACGAAGTTTCTATGCAGTATTATGATCAGTGGCGTTTTTACGGTACGTCAGCCTATGTAGCGGGCATATGGCTAGCTGCGCTAAGAGCAGCTGAGGAGATGGCAAAAATCATGGGCGACGAGAAGTTCAGTGCTGAGTGTAGAGCATGGTTTGATAAAGGAAGAGAGAACTATGAACGTAAACTCTGGAACGGCACTTACTATAGGCTTTACAATGAGCCAGAAACAGGGAAAATTTCCGAAGTTTGTCTATGCAATCAGCTTATGGGCCAACTCTACGCTTATCTTTTAGGACTAGGCGATATGTTTCCAAGAGAACATACAGTAAGTGTTCTTCGGGCTATTTTCCGCCTAAATGTCAAGGCGACAAAATTTGGCGCCGTAAGTGGAGTGAGACCTGATGGAACTCCTGAGCCAGGGCCTCACTCAGAAACTGTCATTTTCGGCGAAGTGATGAACTATGCTGCAACCTGCCTCTATGTAGGCTTACGCGATGAGGGACTCGGAGCCGCGGAAAGAGCTTATGAAAACATTGTTTATTATCAAAAATCGCCGTGGAACATATACTTCAGCTATGATAGAGAAACAGGAGAACCTATTTGGGGAAGCAACTATTACAGCAATATGTGCGTATGGCATTTTCTACCAGCATGGCTAAGAGTAGATGTAGGTAAGCTCAAAGAGTACATACATAAATATTTTCATACATAGTTTAGAACAAAGACTGTTCTCAATTCAGTTACTTTAGCTTTTGAAAAAGCTAAACTCTAGAGCTCAATAATTTTGCAGTGTCATTGCAAATTACTTATATACTTGTTTGCAGTAATACTGCATGTGGAAGAATATAATCCATGGTGGCTAAATGAACCTGATCCTTTTTACGAGAAGTGGGCTGAGTCTAAAGTAAAGTGGATTCCAAGTGTCATAGAAGAGTTTTCTTTTGAGCCCTATGCACTTCACTTTTTTATAGGCCCTAGACAGGTAGGAAAAACTACTACACTTAAAATAATAATCCATAACTTGCTTAAGACAAGGGATCCTCGCTCAATTTTCTACTATTCGTGCGACGAACTTTTAGACTATAGAGAGCTAGGAGAAATACTAGATAATTACTTGTCTGCTAGAAGAGAGTGGGGAATAGAGAGCTCTATTATCTTTTTAGATGAAATAACTTTCGTAAATGAGTGGTATAGAGCTCTTAAGTCGCGCATAGATAGAGGCCTTTTCTCAAAAGACGTTATTGTAGTAACTGGTTCTGCTAGTCTGGAGCTAATGGCGGGTAAAGAACGTTTTCCTGGAAGAAGAGGGTTCGGAAAAGATATCTACATGATGCCTCTATCTTTCCGCGAATATCTGTTGAATTTCAGTAAACTAGAAATTCAGGGAGCAAAAATAGATAATTTAAATGAGTTAATGAAGAAAATAAAAGCTAATACATTATTCTCAAAAACTATAAGCATTTTCTTTGAGAAATACCTCAAGACAGGAGGTTTTCCGATTCCTATTAAAGAGTATTTTGAGAGAGGCAAAGTAACACATGTTTCGCAGAAAACCTACTTAGATTGGCTTAAAGCAGACTGGATTAAGGCAGGAAAAAGCGAAAACTACATGAAAGAAATAATATCTTACTTACTTGAAGCGGGAACAGTTCCAGTAAGCTGGCACACAATATCCAAAAATACTTCTATTTCATCGCCTCATACTGTCAGAGAATACATCGAGCTTCTAGAAAACCTTTTAGTACTAAAAGTGCTCTACTGGACTTCTCCTAGCGGGCAAATAGACTACAGAAAATCAAAGAAAATAATTTTCATCGACCCATTCCTGTATCAAATATTCTCTTCTTACACGAAAGTAGAAGTAAATGAAACGGTAGTTGTAGAAGCGACTGTAGCAGCTCACTTAGCTAGAGTAAAGTCAGTCTACTACTGGAAAAATAAAACTGAAGTCGACGTAGTTATACTGGACGGTAAGCCATTAGGCTTCGAAGTAAAGTGGACAAGAAGACCTAAGTTTGGCCGTAAACCTATACAAACTTATGTTCTAGGCAAGAACCAAATACCACTTTTTTTAGCTTCTCTCATAACCCAGTAGGTATTAAATTGGACCCCCAGCTATACTCACGGATGCCTGAAAACACTTGGAGAGTAGTAGACACAGGTCTCCGCTCAGCTGCAGAAAACATGGCGCTAGACGAAGTAATTTTAAGAGCAGTAGCTGAAAACAAGGCTCCAAACACAATAAGATTTCTTAGATTCTCTAAACCCTGCGTACTTGTAGGCTATCACCAAGACGTAGAGCAAGAAGTAAGACTAGACTACTGCCTCAGCAAGGGCATTGAAATAAATAGAAGGATTACCGGAGGCGGAGCCATATACTTTCATCCACTTCACTTAGGATGGGAAGTAATAGCTAAGTGGACAAACCCCTTCCCCAAAAGCATAGAAAAGCTCTACGAGTACATATGCAGACCCGTGGTTTCCGCGCTAAGACAACTAGGCTTAAACGCTAAATTCAGACCCAAAAACGATATTGAAATAAACGGAAGAAAAATTTCGGGAACAGGAGGCACAAACTACGGAGGCTCTTTCCTGTTCCAAGGAACACTTCTCACAGACCTAGATATACGGGAAATGCTCAAGTGCCTTAGAATTCCCGTCAAAAAACTAAGCGACAAAGAAGTAGAATCTCTCAAAGAAAGAGTAACTACCTTGAAGTGGGAGCTAGGCTATGTTCCAGACTTAAATGAACTCAAAAAACTTATTGTAGAGGAAATGTGTAAGCACTTCAATATAGAGGTATGGGAAGGTGAGCTAACAGAATACGAGGAAAAACTCTTGGAGGAAAAACTGCCCTACTTCAAGTCAGAGCAGTGGATATACTTAATCAAAGTACCTAAGAAAGGAATTTTCCATGCAAGCATAAAAGTTCCAGGCGGACTAATTAGGGCAGCAGTAAGTGTGCGAGAAAAAGTCATTCAGTACACTTACATGACAGGAGACTTCTTTGCTTTCCCGAGAAACCTGATATATGAAATTGAAAGCAGATTAAAGCATATTCCACTAAACTACAGTGAAATAACTGAAACAGTAGCCAAACTATTCGAAGAAGCCAACGCAGTAATTCCTGGAGTAAAGCCAGAAGACATAGCTAAAGTAGTATACGAAGCAGCAAGCAAAGTACATTTAATAGACCTAGGTTTTACTGAAGATGAAGCAAACCAGATAATAGAAGTACTGAAGCCAGCTGAATACACTTTAGCTAGAGCAAACTACTTGCTTCTACCTTACTGCGCTAAACCGCTAGAATGTAGCTTAAGATACAGCGAAGACTGCGTTAAATGCGGACTCTGCGACTTCGCAGAAATATACGACGTAGCAGAGAAACTAGGATTTAAGCCTATGACAATTACGAGCTACGAGCACCTCGAAGAAACACTAACCAAGCTTAAAGAAGCAGGCGAAAAAGCCTGGATTGGAAGCTGCTGCGAAGCATTCTACGAGAAACACTTCGAAGATTTCAAGAGAATAGGACTTCCTGGACTAATAGTGACAACAGAAGGATTCACATGCTACGATTTAAGCCAAGAACATCTAGCGTATCAAGGAAAATACGAAGGAGTTTCAAAGCTTAGAACAAACTTAATTATTAAGACTTTAAAAATATCTGCGTCAATTAAGGCTCGTAAAAAGTAGTTTGTCCTCTCGAAAATTTCAACAGCATAAATATGAGCTATTTTTACTATATAGTTCCCTTAAGCTAATTTAGTTTCTTAAAGAATACTTCTATTTGATTAGGAATATTGGAGTAGTTTAGTGGATATTCGGGTATTAGCTTTACTAGATATCTAGTATTATAGAATATTTCTATTCCTTTGATAGGTATTTCTTTTGAATATGCTTTTAACCACTTTAGCTTATATTTTTCTTTAGCTAATCCGCTTATAATGCTCATTTGCTTCAGGTAAAACCATTTCATATAGCTTATATTTAATGGTGCAGCTATACTAGCCGTGCTGAACGTCCTTAGAACTTTTAGCGAGCAGTCTAGAAATAATATTTTTCTATCGCTAATTTCACCTATTAAGCCGACGTAAGGTAGCGGACCTTCTATAATAATAGTGTTTACTGCAATAGGGTTTTTACTTGAAGCTATAATTATGTTCTTGGCTGAGCTTAAGGAACATAAGATAAAGTCTCTTTTAACTACCTCTACTTTCAATTTAAGTAAGTTTTCGACAGGATAGTATGGAGGCATAGGTTTAGCTATTTTGAGTTGAATTGCTCTTGAAGGAGCGAGACTTTCATTCGAGCATACTTCTACGTGTATGTGTGGTATGTGGTGGTATGAAAAGTAGTTTGTTCTAATGTATTTTCCTATAACGTCGCCTACATGTATTTTATCTCCGGGCTTTACTAGAGGCTCAGCGTGCATTATTTTTATTCTAGTTTTTGATCTCTTTTTAGGTTTTATTGATATTATGTAGTCTTTTTTAGAGTATTTTCCTATGCCGCTGTCTACTTCAATAATTTTGTCGACTATTCCTGTGACTGGTGAAAGTGCCTCTGCTCCGAAGTCGAAGCTTGTGGAAATATCTACTGCAGCGCACTTTAAGTGAGGCGCGTAGGGACTTGAGAAAAAGCTATTTACTGCGCCGGTGAAGCTGTAGATTTCTATCCCTTTTGCCTCAGCTATGAGTAGAGGCTTCACGTTTACTTGAAGTTTTCTTTAAGATATTTTACTAGAGCTTCGAGTGTGTTCTGTGGAGGAGAATATGTCCACAGCTGTTTCTTTATTTCAACTATTTCTTCTTCGCTTGGTCTGAAGGGGAAGTTTCGAGGAAACTCGCTCGGTCTCTCATTAGCATACGGTCTATTGCAGCCTGGGCACCCTGAAGTAACAAATGGGTATCTGCTTTCGATAATGTCTTCTAAGAGCCCTTTAGGTACTCCGAAGTCTACTATTTGTCCTACATTATTGAACTTCATGTTTTCGGCGTAGCTGATCTCGCAGTCTATTAAATAACGAGCCAGCTGTACTCTTCTGTACTGGCTTATAGGAGGTCTAGGCCATTTTTCTAGAACAGAGCCTTCTTCAGGATAAAATGAAAAGAGATGTGTCTCAGCACCCATATTGTGAGCTTTCTGTATGAGCTCTACTGCTTCTTTTTCGGTTTCACCTAAGCCTACTATTAAGTGTATTCCTACTTTCCCTTTGCCCATGACTTCAACTGCTTCTTCTACTCCCTTAAGGTATCTCTCCCATCTGTGAGGCCCTCTAGCACTTTTGCCTCGGAGAAGATCGAAGATCGTGGGTGTAGCACAGTCTATTGCTATTCCAATTCTCTCGGCACCCGCCTCTCTAAGCTTCATCATTTCTTCTCGCTTAAAGAGTGTTGGAGTTATTAGAGCTGATATAGGCATACCTACTTCACGGTACACTCTCCTAATTACCTCTATTTCGGCTTCAACTGCCTTAGGATTAGTTATAGTTGCTACACAAACTCTATAGGGTCTAAAAGAGCAGCCTGACTGAAGGAATTTCTTTAGAGAAACTATTACGTCGTCTAGTTTCCGTAGAGGCCACTCTACTCTAATCAGTGTTTTACAGACAGCATCCTTAGCTACTTCTCTTGCTTGACCACAGTAAAGGCAGTTTGCTTTACATCCATCCCTAAAGTATAGGAGGAGATTTATGCAGTATGGTTGAGCATACCTGTAGAACTTACCTGGAGAAAATCCAAGAATTATGTCGGCAGCAGTACTCGTCCTTACGTAGTCCGGGGACTCGCCCTCAGGCATAAGCTTCCTTGAATACTGCAGTTAACAATATAAAAAAGTAATCGGCGGAAAGGCAAGATATCTAGATATCATTATATACTAGCTTTCATCTCTTACTCTGTGGGTAAAAGAAATGTTTTCTTAAGAAATATTGATGAAAAAGTATATCTTGAAGTAAAGGCGAGAGCTGCTCTACTCGGTATAACCGTCAGCGAAGCCGTCAATATGGCTTTACGGGAATGGCTCAAAAAGCCTATTACTAAAATAGAAGTTAAAAAAGATGATTTGAGAGACCTAGCAGAAAAACTGGCTAATGAGTACTATGAGGAAGGAAAGCGAGGTTATATAGTAGTAGTTAGCGAAAAAGAGCACTATTTGTGCGATACTATAGAAGAGTGTATAGATTTAATTAAAAAACTTTATAGTGAAAAGAAAATTAAAAGAAGTATTATTCGTGAAATAAAACCTAAGGCTTTAAAATTTGTAGAATTAGGCGGTGGTGGTATTGAAATTATTTGAACACTATGATACTTCTTCTACACCGCCAACTCCTGTCTTAATTATCACTATAGTGAATCCTGTAAATAACGTGCAAACGAAAATAAGAGCTTACATTGACACAGGATTTAGCGAAACACTACTTTTACCAGAAGAGTATTATGAAAAACTGTATTTAATGCTTACAGAAGTAGATGAAGACTACTATGTTATACATGGAGGAATTTTTCCTGCACGATTAAAGACAGCAATTGTTTACATTGAGTTAAATGGCTTTAAAAAGCTTATTAAAGCATATATACACCCCTATTTAAAGAAACCACTTTTAGGTAGAAGTATTCTCAACAAGTTTTATCTTTATCTCAAGGGACCGGAGAAAACTATGGAAATAGAAATACCTTAATGCGGCTTCGAGTAAAATGCTATTGACGCACAGCACTCGTAGTGTACTTTAAACTTCATATCCTTAGATACTATGTAGTTTAATGCGTCTTCGCTCGGAAAAGCTATTCCATCGAAGCCTAAGTCTACTGCCTTGTACTCTATTTCTCTGAACTGTCTAGGCTTCATACAGCCTAGCGACATAGGTGCGGATACTTTTCTTCTAGCGTACTCCATTACTTTTAAAACGTAGTCTACCGGAGGCGGCTGAGCGTTCTCAAGAGGTGTCCCTGGGTAAGGAGTAAACACTACTATTACAAGAGCACTACACCCAGTAGATGCTACTACGTCTACTGACTTGAATTCTCCACTAGGTTTTCCTTCATTTAAGCCTACTACTATATGAGGCGCTACTGGTACACCGCAGTCTACTAAGTATTTTAGTCCCCTCCAGTAGTCTCTAGGACTATGATTAAGATTAAGCACTCTCCTTATGGCTTCTTCAGAAGAAACAACATCGTACAAAACCATATCGACGCCAGCTTTTTTAAGCAACTTTGCTCTCTTCTCGTCAACTAGCCCTGAGTGAATAAATACTCGGAGACCCATTTTCTTGAGCTCTCTAATAGCGTCTAAGAAGTCTTCGAAAGGCACTCTACCTTCCTCATCACTACCTCCACTTACTAGCAGCCCCTTTAAGCCCTTTTCCCTAAATTTCCTCCCAAGCTTGAGAAGCTTCTCGGGAGTCTCAGCAGGCTTCATGCGCTCCAATATTCGTGCATAGCAGTGCTTACACATCAACTTACACTTAGATCCAGTAATAGATACTGCAGGGAAATCCTTTCCCTCAATACCGTACTCTGGTAGCGAGTACTTAATAACACTTGTAGCAAATACATGAATCACTAGAACTTCCTAAGTAAAAACACATAAATTTTTACCTCCTATACCCCCCTAGCAAAATATTGAAACATGTAGGCGTTTGGCACGAAAATATTGTAAGCTTACAAAGACTTAATATTTTTTCCTCAAAAATTAAAAATCTTTATTTAAAAGAAAAGAAAAATATATACAGCAATTTTCCTTGATACATTTTGTGAATCAAAACAATAGATATGTGAGGTACGTAGTTCTTGCTCTAATTATTTCTGCTGCATTAATATTCTGTTTCGCGTACTTTCAATATTATTCAAAAATACCTCTAAATAAACAAGAGACAATTTCGCTAAAGACTTCTCCTACCAACAAGTTAATAGTTAAGGCAAATTTCTCTGAGGCATGGATGTTGTTTACTAAACTTTTAAGTAAGTATCCAAAAGTAACAAAAGAATACTTATTGAAGAAATATGTATTAAATCTTCCTCATCCCTCGAGAAAAGAAATAGAGGATTTCATTGAAAGATGTGAGTTCGACTTCTTAGCAGGCTATGGCTATAGCTTCGTATACGACTCAAGACTAGGTAAAGTTATAGGCAGAGAAAAGTCGGGTATAGAGCTTAAGCCCGGAGATAAGATAATAGTCGTGATATATGTAGTTATGTACAATGGCACTTACGTATGTACACTCATAGACGAGTATACAGTAATGAAGCCTACCGACACTGACAACTATATTAAAGTAGCTAAGCGGAAGCCTGTAGGGTGGCTTAAACTAGAAGTAAAGTCCTAGATTTTTAATTTTCTTTTTACATCAAAAATTTATTCACTATCATTAATTTCTGTGTACTTTTTAAGCAGATTTTAGTAAACCTAAAGTGTAAGTATATGTGGACTCACATAATTCGTGTATAATAAATATTACTCTGAAGAAATCTATAGGAGGATGAAAAAGTATCCTGAAGTTAAGTGGAGTAAAGTAGCTAGAAAAGCTATAGTAGAGTACCTACGTAGATTAGAGGGAGTGACTGAAATAAGTGAGCTTCTTAAAGAGCTCGGAGAAGACTATGCTAAAGAACTAAGTGAAATAAGCTTAGAGAAAGCCGAGAAATACTATAGAGAAGCAAGACAGAAAGAATGGAAGAGGTTCTCTATGATAATCAACTTTAATAAAGAAGTATAAAGAAGGCTGTAGAACTCTGGAAGGCTGCACAACTGTTGCTCTTTCCTGCAGTAGACATGGTTATTGCGGCAGTTGCTTTAAATAGAGACTTAGTGCTCGAGACTCTCGATAATCATTTTAAAGTAATTAAAAGTATTAGAAAGGAGTTTAAATTGAAAGTACTGGGGTAGACTTCGATAAGAATATTTACTTGCTTAAGAGAAATTCGTGTGGACCCCTATTTATGGCTCGAGAACCTAAGTGACCCTAATGTAATTGAATGGATTAATTCTGAAAATAGAAGAACGAGAGAATTTCTAAGGGAATCATCTTTAGTTTACTTTAAGAAGTTAGAGAAATACTATTCTTATCCGAGCATAAGACTAGCTAGGGTAACGGAGAAAGGATACTTTATTTTGGTTCGTGAAAAGAAGAGTCAGAAAATAGTCTTGCTTAGCCGTAGCGGTAAATCTGTGAAACTGGTTGATTCCGATAAGCTGGGTGAGAATATTGTATTAACATATTTCTACGTTAATTCCAAGGGAACTAGACTAGCTTACTCTTACTCAATTAAAGGGTCTGATGAAATGGTGCTTAGAGTACTTGACACCAGTAGCCTAAAGATATTAGATGAAGTAAAGGGGTCTGTAGGTAATGTCGTGTGGATAGATGAAAACAAGTACTACTATGTGAGAACATATCGTCGGGAAAAAGCTCCTGATGGAGTAGAGCCTCCTACTTCAAGAGTATTTCTCAGAGAAAACGGGTCAGAGAAACTAGTTTTCGGGGAAAAACTCCCTACAGCACACTTTATATCTCTTCACCCGTCGACAGATAACAAGCATATTCTAGTAACTGTGAGCTACGGGTGGAGCCAAGCAGTACTTCATGGAGGTAAACTAGACGATTACACAACTTGGACTAAAATATACGACGAGAAGTGTTTAGCTAAACCCGTCGACTGCATTAAAGAAGGCTACTTCATTATATCTTATAGTGGAGAAGGCTATGGGACTCTGATAAAAGTAGATGAATCAGGTGAAAAAGAAGTAGTTGTAGAGGAAAACAAGTATCCCTTAGAAAACGCCGCTGTAGTAGGAGAGAAGATACTCGTACATTACCTTAGGAATGCTTCTTCTTCGATCAAGCTTTATACTATTGAAGGAGAGCCTTTAAATGAAGTAAGCTTCTATCCGCCAGGGTGGATTTACTCGATGAACTCGAATAGAATGCAGCTAGTTTTCTGCTATACATCATTTACTGTACCTTACAGACTTTACGTATATAGGCCTAAAGAAGGTTTAAAGATACTTGACTCTAAGGCGCTGGACGGCAAGTATATTGTAGAGGAAGACTACGCTGAATCCTATGACGGAACTAAAGTACATTTCTTCATACTGAGAAAAAAGAACTACTTAAAGAAAGCCATTGTCTACGGCTACGGCGGCTTCGGTATATCACTTGTACCAGCTTACTCTCCCCATATAATGCCCTTTATAGATGAAGGAGGAGTATATGTCATAGCGAATATTAGAGGCGGAAGAGAGTACGGCGAAAAATGGCATAAAGCCGGGATGAAAGAAAATAAGCAGAATGTCTTTGAAGACTTTAAGGCAGTACTAAAGTATTTTAAAGAAAAAGGCTACAGAGTAGCGGCGATAGGCTCAAGCAACGGAGGACTTCTAGTAGCAACTATACTCACTCAAAGCCCCGAGCTAGTAGACTGCGCTATAATAGGGTATCCTCTCACAGACATGCTCCGCTTCCATAAACTCTACATAGGTAAAGCATGGGTGCCAGAATACGGAAATCCAGAAAACCCTGAGGACTTGAAATACTTGGCCGCGTACTCGCCTTACCACAACGTGAAGAAAAGAAAATATCCTCCAGTACTCATTTACACTGGATTACATGATGATAGAGTACATCCAGGCCATGCACTGAAGTTTGCTGCAAAATTAAAGGAAGTAGGAGCGCCAGTGTACCTTAGAGTAGAAACATGTAGCGGACACGCTGGAGCCGCGCCAGTAGTTAAGCAGAGAGAACAAGCCGACATACTTGCTTTTATACATAAAGTCTTGTCAAGTGAAGTCAGTTGGGCAAAATAAGCGCTTTAATAAAGTTGCTCGTAATAGCTGAGTCATAAAGCTTCTCCAGAAAAAGTTTTTCTATAAAATATTCTGGCTCTACGATACTGCCTTTAATCGCCGTGTGAGCTTCCAAGAGAGCTCTACTGAACATAGACCTATAGCTAGTTCTAATTGTGTACTCGTAGTACTTTATTCTCTTTTCAAAGTAATCTGACTCTATTTCACCTAATTTAATTTGATTCAAAATATCTTCAGTAAGTGAAATTACTTCATATAGCCTACTTAAAGGAATTCCCGGAATAGTTACTTGCAAGTAGCCTAAATCAGCGAACAAATCGTATTCGCTATAAAAATCGTATACAAGGCCTCTTTCTTCTCTAAGCTTAGTGTAAAGCAGGCTTGTAGCTCCCTCGGTCAAATTAAATGTCAAGTAGTCTGAAATAATGTAGTTTGGCACAGTATAGCCCGGAGTAGTTGCAGCAAAAGAAAGATATGCTTGATCAATATCGTCTCTTTTCTCAACTATTTCCCTGCTCTCACTGGCACAGGTTTCTTCCTATAAACCTTACCTGAAGGCACATTACTAAAGTATTTTAAAGTCTCTTCAATTATTTTATTTGACACAGCTCCAGTTAAAACAACTACAGTATTTTCTGCAATAAAGTGTTTCTCTTTAAACTCTAGCGTTTCATCTAAACTAATATTCTCCAAAGTCTCGGGGTATCCTGTACAGGGATCACCGTAGTCGCTTTTGCCGAAAAGAGCTATTAAGCCGAGATAGCTTATCCAGTCTTCAGGATTATTCATGTACTTTTTGACTTCAGTCAATACAACGTGCTTTTCGTCTTCAAATTCTTTTTCAAGGTACTTATTGTTAACATACATGCTGTACAAAACGTCTATGACCCTGGAGTAGACGTCAGGCAGTACTTCAGCAACAATTATTATTGCATCATAGCTTATAAACGCGTTAGCTTCCCCACCCGAATACTCTATTATCTTCGATATTTCTAACGCAGAGTACTTTTCATTTGATTTAAACAACATGTGTTCAATTAAGTGGCTTAAACCTCTCTTCTCAGGATCTTCGTAAAGTGACCCTACTCCAATAGCTATTGCCATGCCTACTGTCTCTGATTCTCTTTTGTCGACATATACTTTAAGTCCATTACTTAGTTCGAAACACTGCATAGTGGCAGTTAACAGCTAGTATGGAATCTTTAAAATATTTAATTAGAGAGCCTCGGATAAGATTTAAGAACTTTTTCTAAAATATCATTAACATCTAATACTTCGATTTTACTTGAAATATACTCCATTTCACTTTTATCTGGAACAATTAATATTTTTTTAACATTTTTAAATCTTGATAATTTCTCCTCAATTTTAGTTATTTGGCCTTTAGAAAGCCTCTTCCTCCACTTTACTTCAATAATTACCTTGGCCTGTTGAAATTTTCCTAATACAGCATCTACTTCAAGATCAGGCTTCTTTACAATAAATACTCTGTATCCTGTAAGTTTGGCGAAAAGAGTTCTAAAAAAGTCTTCAACATAAAAGGGTATTTTCTCTAAGAAATATTCTCTAGGAAGCCTTGTTTCGGAGAAATTATATTTTTCATCTAAGTAAAAGTACAAGTCTATTATAGGCGAGTCTATGAGGTAGTAGTATTTCTCTCTTCCATATTCCTTGTATCTTTTAAGGAGCCCCATAGATAGTAGGTTCTTTATGTAGCTTTTGACAAGAGAAGTCGACTGCTTCTCTATAAGTTTTCTAGCATACAAGTAGTCTGTTATTTCGCCTATAGTTTGTTTACCGGATGCAATTGCCCGCAAAATTCCTTCATATCTTTCACTAAGCTCTCTATCTTCTTCGATAAAAACTTCGCCTACTAATGCAGGAACAGTGAGCTTTAATCTCTCAAGTACATTGATTAAATCGAGGTCAGCCCATTGAAGTAGTATTGGTTCTCTTAAGAAAACAGATTTTTCAATTAATTCTTTTCCGCTAAATAATTCAGAAAGATTTACTAATATATCTCGTTCATCTATAAGGTCTACTCTATACTCGAGAAACAGCCCTAAAATAGGAGACCGTCTTGTGAGTAAATTCTTGACTAAGTAAAGAGTAGATGTTACTAAAATAATGTTATTGAGTTGTTTAAAGTGCAAGTAATCTAAAAAGTCTTCCGGCAGCCTATGAAACTCGTCAATTATTATGAGTCTGTCCTTTAATGCAACATCCATTATTTTAATTAATTCATCATAATTAAGAGTAGTTTTCCTATTCTCCCAGAAAATTGTTCTATTTCTTTTTACAAAAAAGTACTCTGCATTTCTATAGAAACTTTTAACTAGAAAAGTTTTCCCAGTCTTTCTTCTACCATAGAATAAAATAGGCGGCTTTAGTTTCTTGAGATTAAGAATATCTATAACCCTGGTTACGGTAACCACAGTTACGGTAATTATGGTTACCCTATATAAACATATCTTACTTCCCTGGAGGCTTAGTCTAAAGAGAACATAAAGCGAATTATTTTAATTAAACAATTTTCATTACACTATATATTAGTTATTTTAACAGCTTATTATAGTAGATTTAAAGATAAAATAACTAAAGTTTAAGAATATGAAGGTATTTTTGTCTATACTACTTTACTATACGATAAAAATACTTTTAATAAAATCTACAGAAGATAGTTTTTATGGGCTTGAGCTCAAAGCTCTTGCCTCAAGGTCTTCTAGGAACTGGAGGCGCTTTGGTATTGGTGGGTGACTTGAGAAAATCTCTACTATTGCTGGCACTTTTTCTCTCATTAATCTCCTTATGTGAGCATCTATTGGGTCATAGAATACGTCGGCGAATGCATAGATAAAGAGCAGAGCTGCAGTTCTGTTTCTGGAAAGTAGTCTGAGGAAGCGTGGTCTACGCTTATAAGCGAGATCTAATCTAGCTAGAGCTCTCTGTAGTGGTCTACCTGTTCCCAAAAGGAGTGCGCTGTGTGCGTCGGCATAGTATTCTCTAAGTCTATTGAAGTGCATTACAATGAACTGGAAAATTACTCCAGCCACCAGTGCCACTAGCCCAGCAAGCATTAGTGCACCTGCTCCTCCTTCCTCTCTGTCTCTGTCATAGCCTCCCCAGAACCCTATTTCAACTAACACTCTTCCTATATAATATATTAGAGTGGGCAAGAAGGCTATTAAGAGGAGCGTCTGGACATCTCTGTGTTTTAAGTGACCTAGCTCGTGGCCTATTACAGCCTCTATTTCTTCTCTAGGCATTATTTCGAGAAGACCTCTTGTTACAGCTACTCTAGGTCCGCTGAGAGGAGATCCGTAGGCGAAAGCATTAGGTATATCTATTTCAGCGATTTTGACTTTAGGTGGCTTTATTCCAGCTTTCTCGGCGAGTCTGTGTACACTTTCTATTAGCCATCCCTCTCTATATGGGTCTGCGTCTCTAACACCGTAAAATAGCTCGATTATATAGGGTGAGATAAGCCACTGAATGAGCATAAACGCCCCTATAAAGAGAGAGTAGTGTAGAAGTGTCAGCCCTAGGCCAAAGTATTCGGCTATAAAGTAGAGTACTAGCATTGAGGCTGCAACAATCGCTATAGCAGTAAAGATCATTCCTGCAGCGAGGCCTCCTAAGCTTCGAGGTCTCCAAGTGAGGAATGAGCCTGCTCTAGTAGATACAATGATTACTATCAGTAAGCTAGCAAGCATAGCTATTAGTCCGCTAACTATCCCCCATACAGGCAGGAGTAACATATTCTCAAAGAAAAGTCTCGCTCGCCGCCCATATAAACTTTTACCATGATTAGAGCAGTAAGTATTTTAACCTCATTAGAAAAATGTAAAAGTGTACACACTAGACGAATCCCGAATAGAGTTTCTGAAAGAGATATGTGAAGAATTCGGTCCACCGGGCTTCGAGACCCGTGTTCTCAGGAAAATCTATGAATACGCTAAACCCTATGCTGACGAAATTAAGCGAGACCAACTGGGTTCCTTTATATTCGTTAAAAAGGGCTCAAAAGAGTCTCCTAAAATACTTGTAGCCGGGCACGTAGACGAAGTAGGATTCATAGCCACTAGCATTACTAAAGAAGGCTACATTACATTCCACCCGCTCGGAGGCTGGTTTAGCCAAGTACTATTAGGCCAAAGAGTAGTAATTATGGGCAACAAGGGGCCAGTAATAGGTGTTATTGCGTCTAAGCCACCACACTTACTTAGACCCGAAGAAAGAGACAAAGTAATCAAGATAAGAGATATGTTCATAGACGTCGGCGCTACAAGCGAGAAAGAAGTAAAAGAAATGGGCATTAGGATAGGAGACCCTATTGCGCCTTGGTCACCTTTCATGAAGTCTAGCCAGGGCAAAACATATATGGGTAAAGCATTTGACGACAGACTCGGCGCTTTCGTAGCAGTAGAAGTATTAAGGTACCTTAAGGAAGCTAATATAGATCACCCGAACACTTACTATGCTGCCGCGACTGTACAAGAAGAAGTAGGCTTAAGAGGGGCTACTACAGTAGGCTGGGTAGCTGAACACGACATAGCCATAATAGTCGAAGTAGATATCGCTGGAGACGTACCCGGAATAAAGCCACAAGAAGCCCCAACTAAACTAGGCAAAGGACCAAGTATAGTTACTTTCGATGCCTCAATGATACCAAACCAGAAGCTAAAAGAATTCGTTATACAAGTAGCCGAAGAAGCCAAAATACCTTACCAGCTCTCAGTAGTACCAGGTGGAGGAACAGATGCTGGCAGACTCCACTTATATAAAGAAGGTAGACCAAGCATAGTCATAGGCGTACCGACACGCCACATACACAGCCACGTAGGAGTATTCCACAGAGACGACTTAGAAAACGCTGTCAGACTAATAGCCGAAATAATTAAGAGACTAGATGAAGAAAAAGTAAAAGAATTCACTTCAATTTAATAAAGTATTTTTAGTTTCTCTACCCCCTTATTTTTGTGTGATACACTAGTTGCTTTACGAAACTCTACTAAAGAAAACTGTAGTATTTTCGCTAAAAACAGCGACCGTGAACCAAACGAGGCACAGTTAGTAGAAATATATCCTCGACTAAAACATGATGAAAAAACAGTTAAATGCACATACATCGAAGTCCCGCAGGCAAAAGAAACATGCGCTATTCTTATCTGTAGGCCTTTCTGGATGTGGGCGCCGAAATGGGCGTAAATGAGTATGGGTTAGCTATAGGCAATGAAGCAGTATTCACAAAAGAACCCTACTCTAAAACAGGATTAACTGGAATGAATATGCTCAGACTAGCTCTTGAGTGCTGCAAGACTGCTGAAGAAGCACTAAACTTCATTATAGGTCTCTTAGAGAAATATGGGTAGGGCGGAAACTGTGGATTCATGAAAGAAATGCACTATCACAACTCTTTCATTATAGCTGATCCGCGGGAAGCATGGGTTCTCGAAACAGCTGGCAAATACTGGGCCGCGAAAAGAGTAGAAATCGTTAGAAGTATTTCAAACGCGCTTTCAACCGAACGAGAATGGGATAAAGCCTCACCTGGGCTAATAGACTATGCAGTCGAAAAAGGCTGGTGCAGAGACGAAAAAGACTTCAGTTTCGCTAAATGTTACTCAGATCGATTTTACATATTCTTCGCTAAAGGCAGAATAAGACAAAAATATACTCAACGAATGCTCGAAGAAAAAATAGAAGGAAAATTTAACCAGAGAATTCGGCTTTTATTTGTGACTTTTTGCCTCCAACTTCATATACTTTTAGGCAATTATACTGAGATGGTACCTGACTCCAATCAGGTACTTTTATCTTAAAGTATCCTCTATCAACTTTTATATCAAACGACACACTTCCTGATATAGATACTTTGGCACCTCCGCCTATTATTGCTCCTAGTGTTATAGTAAATGGACCTACTCTTACATAGTAAACAGTTGCAAAATCATAGGGATATTCACCTGAATCGCCTCTAGCAATAGTATTTATGAGAGACTTCGAGCCCGAAGGAAATCCTATTCTGCTACTCACTCTATCATCGTTAGGTCTGTCAACGGCGTATGATAGTAGCATTACGTGATATAATGGTGTAGTCTCAGCTACTGTAGAGTGAACCACTTTCACGTTGTGTACATACCAAGTTAGAGATACTGGGCCACTCGTCCAACCACTAGATGCACTATGATCTATAGTGACTATCGTTGTTCCCGAATTCTCCCAGTCCTCTTCCTCCCATAGAGAATTAGGATCGGTTGGATCCTCGCCCTCTACCATATACCAGCTCTTTTTCTTTACGCTACAGTAAACAGACATTCCAACTGGAATATTGTAGAGGTATTTTACATATTCTGGTATATTAATAGCGCATATGTTCGGCCCTGTCTTATATTCTGTTTTTGTTTGCCCAGGCTCGGGTACATTTTCCCCGTAAACATATCTTGAACCTAATACCTTAATATGTAGTGAAACATAGGTTGTTTTATTATAATATGGATCTAGACTCGCGCTCCACGAAGCAGTATATATTTTCTTTAAGTTTTCGTCATATGCTATAGCATATACGAATATTCCGTATTTCTGGAAAACTGGGAGATATATTATCCTCTCGCCTATAGTCTGATTTACTGTTACTCCATGTATTTTCACTTGTTTAGTTATTTTTTCTTCTTTCTTATCTATTCTTAGGAGCTTTTTCCACATTTTTATTTGTATAGTTGCAGTATCCTTTAGAGTACATATTTCAGCTATTTTTACTGCACCATTTTCGGTTAAATTATATACTCTAATGTAAAATAGTAGTTCCTTTTCTATTCTAGGTTTAAGTAGTTTAATAACTAATGTTAATTCATCGAGCCATGGACCCCAGCTTTCAGAATAATACGTTTCTATTATTATTGGATGATCAAAGCGTAGAACTATTTTTTCTACTCCTTTCGGATAACTGCTTGTACTTGCACTAATATAGACGTAGCCTAATATCAATAGAGTTATTAGCAGAATAATAGGCAAATATTTTTTCACATTTTCCTCCATAGTTTTTATTTAATCAGAAAGATATAAGCTTTACTTTTGGCTAGAGACTGTACGGTTAAAGTTTTGTGGGAGTTCGCTGTCTCTAGCTTATGAACAAGACAGCAAATAAGCCATTCTACAGACAGCGAACCCCATACAACATAATACTTGAAGCAATATATCTCTATTCCTCTAGGCCTAGAGCCCAGAGACAAGTCGCCAAAGAACTAGAGAAAAGAGGCGTTAAAAGAATCCGTGAAGCAATCAGAAAAGGGCTAAAGCTTAAGAAAAGGCCTGAGCCAGAACTCCTATTACTCAAAAAGCCTCTAAAAGCCAAACAAGCACCAGAGCCTCCTAAGCCCAAAACACCTCACAAACACAACCATACCAGAGTGGTGCGCACTCATAAAAGGCAAACAGTCTTTCAGAGAAGCTGAAAAATACTATATTGAGGAAAGCATTATAGCTGATCCGCGGGAAGCATGGGTTCTCGAAACAGCTGGCAAATACTGGGCTTCAGATCGATTCTACATATTCTTCGCTAAAGGCAGAATAAGACAAAAATATACTCAACGAATGCTCGAAGAAAAAATAGGCGAAATAGACTTCGCTTACATAAAGAAAATAATGAGAAGCCACTACACAGGTTCAAACTACGATCCAGTCAGAGGCTCAATGAAAGACATATGCATGCACGCAGGCGGCTTAACAAGACCCTCGCAGACAGCAGGCTCACTAATAGTCCTACTCTACGAAGACCTATAATTATCTTGGGTAACAGCTACCTCAACACCTTGCATAAGCCTATATAAGCCAGTATTCATATCCGCAGGACTACCAAACATAGGCAAGCCCAAAGGAACATACGATCCCAAGACACTCTGGTGGAAACACGAAAAACTTCACCGCAAACTACTATCACGATACAGCACCTATGCACCAAAAATAAGGAAAGAAGTAGAAGAACTCGAAGAGAAACTAGAAAAACTAGCTAAAGAACTTAGAGACAAATACGTTAAAGGAGAAGTATCTCTTAAAGAATTATTCGAAGTAACAAATACTGCATTCGATTATGCTTACAAAATAATAGATAGGTACGACAAGATAACTGAAAAAGGATTCATACTAAATCCCTTTTTCAACTACTACTGGAGAAAAATAAACAAACAAGCATTATTAAACATACAGCTATAAAACTTAATTTCATATCCAGCAGACACAATAGCATTAATACAGGAGTGAGTAACTTATTAGTGGGAAACATGCGCTTAAAGCTAGCTATCTTAATGCTGGGAATTTTGCTGACGGCTACTTTATTTTACTTCATGTTTAGCCAGAAACAGGAGATGAAGTACACGGAAGTTAAGTGCAGTTACGTTAACTTAGTGGAAATTATAGTTCTGGTGGATAATTATCCTAATCCCTTGAAGCCTAATCTTAAGCCTGCTTGGGGTATTTCAATGCTAGTTAAGGCAAGTAATATAACTATACTATTTGATACCGGTCCGTCTCCTGAAGTCCTCGAGTATAATTGTAGAGTTTTGGGCATAGATTTAAGTGAAGTAGATTTTGTTGTTATTTCTCACGAGCACGGTGATCATGTAGGTGGGCTGCCTTATTTAGCGAAAGTTAAGCCAGGGTGTAGAGTTTATGTGCCTTCTGGAATGAATTCTTTTACTAAGAACTGGATTAAGAGCCTTAACTTGACTTTGATTGAAGTAAAAGAGACTACTGTTATAACGAAAGGTGTTGTTATTTTAGGTGAGCTTTATGGGCCTCCTTGGGAACAAGCGCTTGTAGTAAATACTGCAAAAGGCCTTGTAGTGCTTGTTGGCTGTAGTCACCCCGGTGTAGTTAGTATTGTTGACAAGGCTGTTAAGGAAATTAAGAGTACTCCCTATTTGGTGATAGGTGGATTTCATATGGTTTCTTGCTCTAGGGATACCTGCATTAAAGTTACTGAAGAGCTGCTTAAGAGAAACGTAAAGTTTATTGCTCCTATACACTGCAGCGGCGATACTATTAGAGAGGTTCTTGAATCAAAGTACTCTGAGCACTACTTGGAGGCTCATGTGGGTACTATTGTGAAAGTAGGTGGATCTACTTAGTATTTTACTATTCTTTTGCTTTTTGTGGCTAAACATGTATTCTGTGTCCGGAAAGCTTAAGTTAGGCAAGCAGTGAGTATAGTTGATGAGAACTAGAGCTGTTGTTCTCCTAACATTATTACTCTTGTTTACTCTCTGTGAAGCTGCACCTTACCAGCATCTTGAAGCAAAAACTGTTAAGATATATGCTCCTGCCGTAGCTAGAACGAGTTTAGGTGAAAAAGGAGTACTTATCGAAATTACTATAACGCTTCTGCATCCTGGCTCGGGTAGAGTGTATGTCTCGACAATGCCTCTAACAGAAGTAAATATGCAGGCTTCGCTTTACACGGCAGCTAAAGTGGCTCACGAGCTCGCAGGAATACCTTTCTCTGAGTACGATTACTTGATTTATATTAAGTCGCCAGCAGTAATTGTTGGAGGACCTTCTGCCTCAGCGTACGTAGCTGTGGCAATCTACGCGCTTTTAGCTAACTTGACTCTACGGAAAGACGTCTCTATGACTGGCTTTATTGCTCCTGATGGAAGCATAGGACCTGTAGGCGGAATACTCGAGAAGATAGAGGCGGCGGCAAGTATTGGCGTTGAAACATTTCTTGTTCCAGTGGGCCAGACAGTAGACTATCAGCTGAAAATAGTTACTAGGAAAGTAGGCCCCTTCACACTCTCGACTGTTGTTAGAGAGAAAGTTAATGTAGCTGAAGTAGCTCGCGAGAAATGGAGTATTAAGGTAGTCGAAGTATGGAACTTGGAGCAAGCAATAGAGTACTTTACAGGTAAAACTTTCCCAAAGACTGTATACGAGGAAAAGCCTTCTAAAGAATACTTGAGTAAAATGGAAAGTATCGCTGAGAAAGTGCTAACAGAAGTACAGGCACTACTTGAAGAAAAATCCGGAATAGTAGGTAATAGTACCAGAAAAGCGGTCAATAAGATTATCAGTGATGCATTAAAGTTAATTAAAGATAATAAGCCCTACTTGGCTTACCTAACTCTCAAAACAGCTTTAATTAAAATGTATTACGATGAAATATCTGGAAAGTGGAGTAAGAGAGAGGTAAGTGACGTAAAGAAAATTATAGACTCTATTCGCAATAAAATAAGCGAGCTTTCTTCTCTAGCCGACAGAGTTTACTCAAGTGATATACCTTACGCGCTACTACTCTGTCAGGAAGTAACGAATTCTCAGAGAGCTTTAGATAAGGCTTTCCAGTATTACAAGTCTTTTGAAGAAATACCTTTCCTCAGTACACTACAGCAGTTCTTATATAAGTTGAGTGAAGCTAGAGCTCACATTAAGTGCGCCGAAGTAGTTGCAGGGATTCTTTCAGCTAATATTAGCGTACTTGACTTAGAAAAGCAGGCTGCTCTCTTGCTGAGCGAAGCTAAGTCTGCAATAGCCTATGCTATGACTCTTACATCGGGCTCAGATTTCCTATCAGAAGCTGAAGCCTTATTTGAGTTAGCTAGAAGCGCCTACATGGATCAACACTACTTACTCACATGCGAACGTGCGCTGAGAGCAGTAGCCTATGCTACTACAGACCTCAACTTAATGTCTATTCAAATTAGCGGTGCTTTAAGCCAATACTTAAACTACTCAAAGATACTTGCCTTGAAGTCTATTGCTGAAGTAAAGTGCTACGTAGACCCTGCTCTCGCCTACGCGTACTTCGAGTACGCCGAGTACTCAAGTAACTACGCCCGGAAAATACTTTACTATAAGCTTGCCTCAATGTACTCTAAGGCTCTTCTCTCGCTTATTAAAGAAAAACACAAACGTACAGTAACACAGAGCAGTGGGAGCTCTAGTCCTTCAAAGAAATCTCCTTCTCAGCCATCTAAGCCAAGTAGTCCTCTTCAGTCGATATGGGATATAGTAGTTCAGATACCTAGAGTACTTATCTCGATTATAGAGAACATTATAAAATTTCTAGAAAAACTAATTAAAGGATTTACTGGAGGCCTAGTGCTACAAGTACTGCTCTTTATCTTCTTCAATTACTTTGAGTCCAAGTAGTCTAGCAACACTAATGAACTCTCTGCGGTAGTCACCGACAACAGTTACTCTATGCCAACCGAAGTCGACTTTCCTATTCCAGTTTTCTAGAATACTGTATGCGTTTGTTTCTACAGCCACTTTCGTTCTACAGGCTTTTTCTTCTTCAACGTTTGCCACTATTCTGCCGCTGTGAATACTCAATGCTTTTTCCCTCAAATTCAGCTTAACTGTAGTGACTTTTTCTCCGAGAGGCATTAGTACTTGAATAGATGCTCCTGACCTGTCCTCAGCATGAGTTCTCAGAATGTACTTGGCGCTGGGGCCTTCCGGCCCGTAGACTTTAGATGGAGCTACACAGTGAGCATAAATTACTTGATCTGAGCTTAAGTCTACTACGGGGTCAGATACGAAGCTTGGTCTTTCAGTCAAATATTTTACAAGAAGCATGGTAGCTGTAGAGTCTATATCTGCTTCACATGTGGCTACATATCCCTCGTTATTAAGCTGGAAGAAAGCTAAACAGGGATAAGCTGGTATTTTTCCACCGTAAACTAGTGTTAGACAATCTACTGTAATAGCATCTGCCTTCTCCTTTTCAATAATTTTCTTAAGTGCTAAGTACATTTTAGCAGATTTGAAAATCTCTTCTTCGCTTACCTCAAGTACTCTCTCGGCTTCGCTAATCCACTGTTCTTTCCAGTACTCTGCTTCTTTATCGCTTGTTTCTTCATATATTTTATTTAAGTCGCTTGACAGATACTGTATTAATGTTAACCCGTAGGTTTCTTTAAGCATTCTCTTGTACTCGTCGCTTATTTTTCGGTCAGTAATTACTACTATTTTCGAGCTCTTGAATTTATAGACTACACCAAGAAGTCTTATGTACTTAACGATATCTTTTATATTAGATGCAGCAACTCCTAGGACAGGATACCCCTTCTTTTTAGCTCTTGAATATTCTAGTAGAAATTCTCCTGATCCTGCGTATAGATCGTCCACAAGTATAGTCGGCTTATTTTTCTTTAGTATTATTTCAGTTGCTCCAAGCCATATGCCAATATAGTATACTACGTAGCCGTCAACCTCACCTATTTCCTTTAAAGCTTTCTCTACGTCTTCTCTACTTTGAACTAATTTTGCTACAAACTCTATTTCAGGGAGATTTTCCTTAACTAGTTTCTCGAGTTCTTCTGCTCTCTTCTTGTAGTTATATCCTACGTAAGGCCATGTTCTACGCTCAGATGGAACAGCTGAGAAAATTAATCCTACTCGAGGTTTTCTCACAGAAGAAAAGTACCTAAGGAAATATAAAATATTGACTTCAATTTACCTAATATTCTATCACTGTTCCTGTTCTTACTTCACGATATTTTTCAGGATACTTTTGATTCAAGTAGTTTTTAGCAGTGTTTCCAGTGCAATGTGAAGGCGAAATATACGTCGCTATTTTTGCTAAATTATCTAGAATTTCTTTTGATGGTCCGTGGAATCCGCCGATTACGTGATATACATTGATACCTAAGTCTTCACGAGCCTTCAGAGCTATTTTATCTACCCCGGGGTGGCTGCAGCCTACAAGCAGAACGAGTCCTCTATCCTTTATTTTTATTGCTAAGGCTATTTCGTAGAAGTTTTCCCATGCTTCAAGAGGCCCCACTACGTATACTCCTTCACAGACTTCTGTAGTCTTTTTAACTACTATAGGCTTTAGGCCTATTTCTTCTAGCTGGTAGCTAGGGCCTGGCGGAACATATATTGGTAGGCCGTGCTTTAGTTTTCCTACAAGCCTAAAGCCGTTTGAGTGATCGTAGTGATAATGGCTGAGTACCGCGAAATCAAGTTTACTTAAGTCTACTTCTAGTTTCTTAGCGTTATGATCTAGTATAGCCGGGTTAGTATCTGCGTCAAAAAGTATTTTCACGTTTTCTTTCTCTGTGTACATGCTTAATCCCCATTCTCCAAAAAGCTGCGGGCCAGGCTCATTGTCTACTAGTACTATTATTTTTAAGCAATAGCCCATAAATCTTAATTTGAAAGGAAAATATATTATACTTTGCCAGATTAAATACTCTACAACTAAAGTCGGGTTCAGGCTTTGCATAGAAGTCTTTGTGAATCGTGAAGACTTTCTTAGAACTGTTAACTTTACAGAAATCTCTTGGTGTTTTACAATTATCCTTGCATTACAAATATATCTTTAATAGAGGCAATATTTCAGTAAGGATACTAGATTAGCGAAGTTTAAAGAAATTTGTTATTTAAAGCTTATGTGCACAAAATACTGCAGGGGGCGCAGAATAATGATTAAAAAGTTTGTTGAAGGCTGTATTCCCAAGAAAATATCCGCTGAAGCCTTAATAAGTAATTTTTCACTAAAATGCTATTATAGAGTTGAAGGCATAGAAACAGGATCTCCTTTAAAGAAGATTAATTATCGAGATCTTACTATTGAGTGTAATCTTCCAAAAGGATGGTTTCTAGACCTAAGCGCAGAAGAGCTAGAGGATTTAGACTTTGTTAGAAGTCATGGCCGAGGAGTTTTTAAAACAAAAGACTGGAACTCAGTTTACAGGAAAAATGCTGTAACTCACTACTATCTGCATCCAAGTGATTATACGTGTATTATAGTACGCCGAAAGTTTCACAGACTTTCAGAAATACTTCAAGAGACACTGAAGTTCAGTAAACCTATTAAATGCATTGAAATACAGGACCATATTCTTAAATTACGTGATCAAAAAATATGCATTATATTCAGTACAGCAGTCGATGTAAGCGTAAAAAGAAAATGAGATAAAATTTTCGGTCGAAGGCAAGGACTACGGATATGTTATTTGTTTCGGCGAATATTTTGAAAAAATCAAGAGAAACCCTTGCATTTTAATATCTCTAGAGCCTGATATTACTCAGCCTGGCCAGTACCTAGAGAAAGATGAAGAAACTGAAATAAAGCTTAAGGTTGAGGGTATACCAAGAGACATAGAGTCTGCAGAAATAAGTCTCTATGGACTTGTGAGTTTAAAGCGTCGTCTTCTTTTTAAGCAAGGTAAATGCCAGTTAACTGTCAAATTTAGGCCAAAGTATTCCGGTATTGTTCCTCTTCTGGTTTTAGTAGAGGGAAAAGATTTTTTGTACTTTTCTATTTTCGATATCCTAGTGCTTCCCACTGTTGTCAAGTCTTCTGATTCTCGTTTTAACGGAGTCTTCGTAGAATATATTCGCTCAATACTTCAAAGAAGAATTTTCAATGTGGTTCCTGAAGAGGATCCTAGAGGAGAAATGATATATCATCATGGATTCTGGCCTAGAAATCTTTACGCCTATGATCTCTTCTGCTTTGGTTTTCGGGAAATAGGTGTTAAAATGATTAAAGCATTTGGGTATCTTTTAGAGAAATATCGTTTTCTCTTTGACTCATACTCTCTATATGGTCAGGAGGTATTCTCTAATCCTCTGGTCTCTATTTCTAATGACGGTATAGGATTTTATTTATTTCAGGCAGGCAAAATTCTCCTACGAAGACCTGATCTTTTTGACAAAGATTTCAAGAGAGGTATAGAAAAGGCAGTAACGTGGCTGGACTACTCTACTCACTGGAATGGCCTTCTTTTTGACAAAACTGAAGCTGTTGACCACTGTCGATCAGAAAGGCTCGTGGGAAACCCATATTCTCAGAGTATATGTATGGCGGGGTTGAGAGTAGTATCAAAGGCTTTGAAAGAATGCGGAGAGAAAGAATTAAGCCGTCGAGCTGAAATAGTTTTTAAAAGACAATTAAAGGGATTTAAAAGACTTTACGGGAAATTGGCTACTTTAGAGACCTAGTATACATTGATGGAGAAAAACCGAGGCTCTCTACATACTCTATGCCAGCTCCAGGCTGCTTTCTTCTAGATCCTGAGGTTGAAGAACATAGCCTCGACGATCTCGTATCTGAGACAATGAAGATAATAAAAGATCAATGCACAGAACCAAATAACCCCTGGGCTGTAACTGGAGGAACAGGACACTTAAGCACCAGCTATGCTCAGCTAGGCACAGTAGCGGCTCTATTAAATTTAGGAGCAGTTGACGACGCTTGGAGATTTCTAAATGAGATTCTAAAATACGCGGAATCCACAAGCCTGAAGTACATGCTTCCAGAGAAAGTGGTACTTAAATCTCGTAGAGAAGATTATGAGAAAGCTAGAAGAGAGCACGAAAAGAGAGCCCCATGGCTGTACACCAGTGTGTCTGAGAAACTTCCCGGCTGGCCATGTAATCCAGGAAACTTAGTTCACATGAGCTACTTTCTTTTCATAGTGGATTTAATGTGTGGAATATCTCATAGTCGAGACAAAATTACTATTAAGCCGAGAATACCATCAAGCTGGAATTATTTTTCAGTAAAAAATTACTTCACTAGATATGGGCCAGTAAGCTATGAATACAAAAAAGAGCAAAATACAATTCATTTAACTCTTCGTAAGCCTTATGTGCTAGCCGAAGTCATAACTGGTTCATTGAAGGGAGTGAGTCGAGCTTTAATAAACAATAAGAAAATATGCTTTGAGACACTTGAATTTAAGGGAAAAACGTATATAAAGCTGAAAGTTCCAGAGAAAATAAAAATTGCTGAAATAGTACTCATACTAGATTAAGGCTTTAACTTCTGTTTGTTTTAAGTTGAAGAAAATCTTTTATTATGAATTAAACAGATAATAAACGTGAAATTAAGTTAATAGTTTCTATGGCTTTTATAGTGCAGGATACATATCTGATCCTAAAGTATTATCAGAATTAAGTATTTAGAGGTAATTCATAGACTTAAAAATTCTCGTGTTATATTTATACTGTCTCCATCGGAATGTAGACTCGCTGGCTTAGAATATCCTTTAAACATAGACATTTATGCTTTGCTAAGATTATAAAAATATAAAAAGAAGATTCCTCGCATCGTCAAATTGATATAAAATTAGGCAATGTTGCCTAAGTGCAATTAAGGTAAAGGCATCTCTTCTGGCACTTTAGGTATTTCTTTGCCTATTATTATTTTTGAAAGAGTAGGTGACAATAATACACTAATTATAGCTAGCAACACTAATATTGAATATATTTCGGAACTTATTATTCCGGAGGCTAATCCTAACTCGGCTGCCGCTATTATTAAGCTGAGTCTAGCGCTCATAGCAAAACTCATAGACAAACTTTCGTATTTTGTAAATCCTGTTGCTCTAGATATAGTATATGTTCCAAGTATTTTTCCTAAGAACCCTGCTGCTATTAGCGCTAACAATATCTCTATGCCTCTTATGTTTCCGAAAACTAGCCTCAAGTCTGTTTTAATGCCTACTGTTATGAAGAAAATTGGTATAAAGAAACCGTAACCAAAGCTTAATAGTTTTTCTATAAGCCCCTCTACTTTTTCTCCTATTTCAGAGACCACCAGTCCGGCGGCGAAAGCACCTATTATGGCGTGAACACCAGTAAATTCTGCAAGTGCGGCAAATCCGAAAATTAAGGCTATACAAAGCCTTATGTCTAAGTGATAGCCTCCTGTCAAAGCTTTTATTTTATTTTTAGCAGGCTTCCATTCCTTTAAAATAGCTATGGCTACGATTAGGCCTAATACTGACGCTAAGAAAAATACTAGTTTATCTGGGGAAAGATACTCTCTTTCAATAACGTAGGCTAATGCAAGCATACTTATAATGTCTACTAGTATTGCTGCGCTTAGAAGAGTTTGCGCCATTTCAGGCTTATTTTCAGCATATTCTTTAACTGTCGGCAGGACTACACCCATCGAGGTTGTCGATAACGCTACTCCAATGAACTCTGGAGGCAAGTCATAATATAGTCCTACTATATATCCTACTGTCAGCGGCACTAAGAAAGATCCTAAACTTATAGCCACTACTTTCGAGAACTTTTTCTTTAAAAGACCTAGCTCTACTTCCAAGCCTACTACAAACATTAAGTAAATGAAACCTACTAGAGCCATTGTTAAAAGCCAGTGCTCTTCTTCAAATATTCCTAAAATACTTGGGCCTAGCAGTATTCCAAATAAAGTTTCAATAACTATAACAGGCATTTTAAGTAGTCTAGATAGTATAGGTGAAACTAGGATCAATATGAAGACTATGAACATTTCTAGTACAATGTTTTCAGACATCACAGCAAGAAACGTGAGAAGAATTTAAAGTTATCGGAAACTTTAAAATACAAGTACTCTATCTCGAGATTATTTTGAAAGCTGCTGCTAGGAAAACTAGGCCAATAGCTATAGCTATTATTCCGGCGACGTATTTCATCAAGTACTCTAAGTTAAGCAATAGTGATACACCGCCTAGAATGAACATTATCCCAATGCATGCTAAAATGATAGATCCGAAGGCTCCTCTTATAGAAACGCATTTCTCAGCCTCTATTTTAATTCTATGATATCTTAGAATAGCCATCGCTAAGAACCCTAGACCCATTCCTATCGCTCCACCAACATCAGGTCTTCCAAAAAGGAGCCCTATTCCTGCTCCAATAAACATCAGTGCTACAAAGACTAAACCCGAGACATGTTCTCTCTCTTCCTTGTTCACAAAAATAGGTAGTGGTAAAATCTTAATAAAGTTATTTTCTTGAGGTTATTTGAGTTCAATAAACTTTACTATAACCTCTTTATTAAGCACTTCAGGGTAAAATGCAGTACCGTAAAAATCTTTTCCGCGGACTCTAAACATACATATTTCTCTGTCTTGAAAAGCTATAGGCTCAAGAAAACTATTGGCTTCTGTTAGCGCTAATGTGTGAAGAAAATATGCTCGAACAACTTTCTTATCGAGAAGAGGATTTTCTTTAACTACTTTTACTTCATAGACTCCTATCTTCTCTACTTTACTTAAAGAGGCTCCATGTATTTTGGCTAGAATATGGTATCCAGCACATATTCCAAGTACTTTACCTGAGTAATTTAGTAGAGGCTTGAAGTTGCTTAGGTACTTTAAGTAATTGAAGTCTTTTAGAGCTGTTCCACATATTATTATTTTATCGAATTCACTGAAATTTACTTTCTCATAGTATCTTCTTATAGAGTACTTGCAGCCTGTTTCTCTAACTATAGCTGCTATCGGCTCGACAAATTCTTCTTCACTTAACGAGTATTTACATGTAGATATTAGGAGTATCATTTTTTTGTAAGCCTCGCTTTTTTAACTATTAGTGTCGCGTCATAGTCTGAGCCTACTACTTCATACTCAAGTAACTCTATCCTCTTTTTAAATAAAGGCATATCTAATACAAAAGTCTCGTACTCCCCTCCTTCACCTGACGGATTAACATATTGCCTTATTTTCTCAAAGAAACGTACAGTATTTTCGTCTAGAAGACTACCTACTAGGGATTTTCTTAAGGGATAGCCTGCTACTCTAGTGAAAACTACTTTAAAGCCTTCAGTAAGCATTTCTCTAAGCAAAGATACTTCATCTTTCAGCCAAAGCGGATTAAAGCACCATAAGTCGAGATCCCAGCATGTTTTCTGGAAACGTGAAGCTTGGTAAGTAGACCTAATAGCCCCTGTGACTACTCCTTCTACTCCATATATTTTCTTAGCTTTCATTAAAACATTTTTCAGCGCTATTAAACCCCCTTCTTCTTCATCAGGAGTAAGTTCCTTTACTAAAGGTAGTTCAAGAGCCTTTGCCTGTAGTTCAACTAGGTTTACTGCAGGATAGTGAAAAAGATAGCTTGCTTCTGATCTAGGTATGAGCGTTACTAAGCACACTACATCGAATACTCTGCTGGCTTTAAGTAATGCCAAATTGGAGTCCTTTCCGCCTGAGTAGAGTACACAAACTTTCATGAACTCAATAGTATAACATAGACCCCAAATAAATTTTAGCTACCGCTAAATTTCTATCCATTCTTCCACAGGATTAACTAACTTGATCCCATATTCTTCGCAAATTTTTACGAAATGTTTATCACACGAGTACGCGACATCAATGAAGTCTACTACAGGGATTATACATAAGAAGTCCCATACGTGTATTCCTATCTTAGAGCTATCTTCGACTGCCTTCCTAACATGAGATTGTAGTACAGGTACTTTTACTATGTTTTTGTCTTGAAGTATTATTTCTACTACTTTTCGAGCCTCAGCTAAAGAAATCCTTGTTCCTCTGAATGCTAATACATGAAATATTTCTAGTAGCTGATGTAGCGACATATATATTCTAATTTCGGGTACTTTTTCTCTAAAGAATTCTACAGCCTTGCTATGCATTCGAAGATACCTTTTGTACTCTTCATTCGACTTGAATCTAGCTGCTACAGGCTTTTTCTTAGCCAAAGCCCATATCTCGGTGTCTATTACTGCGTTAATCATAGTTAGTCCAAGTCCTCGTAATCATATTCTTTGTAGTCTTCGGGTCCTGCTCCTTCTACTGGAGACGTAATGATTTCAATTAATTTACGTCTTGTTTCTCTGCTACTTTGACTTTTAGATAAATATTCTATTAGCGCTTCTATTACTATGCTTTTAATTGACCTATTTTCTTCAGCTGCTCGTTTCTTTAATTCTCGGTAAATATCCTCTGGTATGACCAAGCTCGTCTTAATATTAGCCATTGCTACTATTTCCTAGTAAACAACTTTATTTAAGTTTTTACTTTTTGCTGTAAATACAGCTTTACTTCCGAGTTTAGTTTTAAATACTTGGCTTAAGGCTTAATATTATGGTTAAGAGAATAAAGATTATTTCTCCTTCGGTAGGTGAAGTCTACGTTAGGCTTTTAAACAAGAATCCTAAGACTGTCGAGGCTATAGTGAAGGCTCTGCCTATTGAGAGCACTGCTATGCTGTGGGGCGATGAAGTATACTTCAGTACTCCCGTTGAAATAGAAGAAGAAAATGCCCAAGAGGTTGTTGAAATAGGTGATGTTGCTTATTGGCCTCCTGGTCAAAGCATATGTATTTTCTTTGGTCCTACGCCGATAAGTCCCAGCGAGAATGAGATAAGGCCTGCTAGCCCAGTGAATGTCTTCGGTAAAATTGAAGGGGATCCTAAGGTATTTAAAAAGGTTAAAGAGGGAGAAAAAATTAGAGTAGAGTTAACTGATTAAGTTTTACCTGAAAGTGTTTTAGCTATCTCTTCTGCGAAAGCTTTAGCAGCATTGGGGCCGTTTGCTGTTATAATATTTTTGTCTTTTACTACTTGTTGTCCTGTGTACTGTACTCCGCTTGCCTTAATGATATTTATTAGCGTAGAGTCGCTGAAGCATGTTACTTTTACTCCTTTGATTATTCCTGCTTTAGCTAGAATTCCTGGCGCGGCGCATATTGCTACAACTAACTTGCCTTTGCTGTAAAAAGCTGTAGCTATTTCTGTGCTTTTTCTACGCTCCCGTCTTTTATTTCACCTATAACTCTACTGTAGACGCCAGGGCCTCCTATGAAAACTACAGCGTCATACTGGTCAGCTAGCCTATTTATGTCTTTGATGTCTCCTACGTAGATATCGTACTTTGTGCCTACTCCTTTATGCATAGCGAGAACTGTTACTTCGGCGCCGCATTTAGCTAAATAGGATTTAGTAGTAGAGTACTCTATGTCGTTGTACCCTGTGAAGATTACTATTAGTACTTTCTTTCCCTTCAGGTCGTATTTGGGTCCGGCTTGGCTAAACATATAGACCAGAGCAATGCCTATAATCGCCACTATAGCGACAATAACTACAGCTATAGTTATTTTACTCACATAACTATTTCTCAATTCTGGCTTAAATTTCATTCTTTAAGAGAGTACAGCTTTACATAGTCGAAAAGTAGGAGTGGGCGTGAGAGTAAGAAAAGTTAAGATAGATAGTAAGTGGAACGTAATAATACCAACTGAGCTTAGAGAAGGACTTAAACCCGGAGATGTGCTCATTGTAGAAAGAAGAGACTGTGAAATAGTCTTCAAGCTTGTTTTTGATGCTCTAAAGAATTCAATAAATTAAACTACATGTTAGTAAAGAAAAAGCATACACAAATGCTGAGCAGGAAAACACATGTATGGATGGTTCAAAGAATGAGAATAGTTTCTTTGGAGATACTAGGAGTTATGTTAC
>Ga0180301_10000101_pt1 | contig 58194 bp, 65 predicted proteins | sample GuaBasSediGuay16_FD_121797 | JGI IMG/M metagenome (GOLD analysis project Ga0180301, IMG submission 121797) | Subseafloor sediment microbial communities from Guaymas Basin, Gulf of California, Mexico - Guay16, Core 4569-2, 12-15 cm | ecosystem: Environmental > Aquatic > Marine > Hydrothermal...
CCGGGCTGACCCAAGCGATATTATAGAGCTTTTAAGAATAGGAGAACTATATTATAAAAAGACACGTATTAAGCCTAGACTAGCTATTGTAGCAGGTTTTGTAAGTGATAAAGCACGCGAACTAGCTCTAAAACATGGTATAGAGATCTATGGATATATCGAGGGAATTGATTGAATAGACTCTGTATTTTCGATGCATAGCTCATGACTATATGTTCTATCCTAAGTATACCTATCATTAGCTATAGATTACTTTAAGGCCATAAATGAGAGATGATGAAGAAAATGCTTTAGAGGTCGTGTCCCATGACTATGTATGGGGGTTCACCTCTTTATATGTTTGTATATGTTTTTATATGAGGCGTCATTGGTTCATTTTTGGTTCTCCCCTTCCTCGGGTTTCATTGTTCATTGGGGGAGCATTCCTCCCTCACCCTTGGAGGGAGACATCCTCCTATGTGTACGAAGGTATATGTTTACAGCTCCAACGGTATCCCTATCACCAATGAACCCGCATTTCCTACATATTGCTAGCCTATGGTTATAGACTAGCTTTGCTCTGCACCTTGGACATATCATTGAAGTATTTCTAGGGTCTACGAATATTATTGGTACATTGTACTCAATAGCCTTGGTTATTATAGCCTGTTGTAGTTTATGATAAGCAAAACGTGATAGCTTATCAGCTAGGCTAGAAGACTTCTGTGAAACATTAAACCATAGTTTGTTAAGGTCTTCAAGAACAATAGCACACTTAGTCCTCTTAGCTTTAAGGACTATGTACTTAGCGAATTTACGAGACCAGTCAATCACTATGTTCCTACTCCTCCTATGGAGACTCCTTACCCTACCAAGTATCCTCTCATTATGTCTCCATATTTTGGTATACTTTTTCTGAAGCTTTTCAGCATGTATCTTCAATGATAATGCATCTATATACCTAGTATCAACTCTCCTAATACCCCTACCACTATAGACTACTATCTTCCTTAGATTAATGTCAAGAGAAACTAGTCTCCTAAGCTTATATGGTTTGTACATCCACCTAAACGGTATGCTTATCCATATCCTACTTCTTTTGTCAATGCTTATGATTACCTCATACCATTTCTTCCCATTGAAATTTCTTATATAGTCCTTGTTATGCAGTAGCTTTATTTTGAACACTTTATTCCTAAGCTTGACTATTACTATCTGGTTTTCTAGATCAATCTTAGCGTCGTACTTGTCTAGACGTGTTGTTAGTTTCCTAAGTACTAGTTTCTTTCCATTGTTTTCCTTGGCTGATTTTACTATTGTTCTAGCGTACTTGTATATCTGCTTAGACTGGTGTGCACGGAATCCTTGTTTACGAAGTATCTTATATAGAACATTTGATGGACATGATTAATACTGGGTAATTTTTCTAGCTCCCATAGAGCATCTACTATGTATTGTATTGCTCTACGTGTAAGGTAGAGTTCTTCACGTAGCTCCTCCAGAGAACCCTCTACTAGTACTCCACGTGCTTTGAGTGTTAGTATCTTCTCTCCACGGGAAACCACCCAGCCATGTGGGTGGTGCATCCCCTCATAGGTAAACCCCCATACACATGTGGCTTGGTATAAAAAGAGAGTTATGCCTTCTGCGGTACAATTGTTTTCTGTATAAGACTATGGTAGATTGGGTCATTCTCCATAGTATAGACTCTCAGCTCCTCTTCGATCTCGACAAGTATTCTCCGGAGATGTCTTTTCAACTTATTAGTACTAGTGTAGTTATCAATGGCTATCAGAATGTTTTCAGAGGGTTCTCTTTGTCTAATCCTCCTCCAATACAGGTGTTCTTTCTTTTAGAGTACATGTTCTTACACCGCTTTACTTTCTTACATATTCTTTACTTCTTTACAAAAGTATAAATACTTTCCCTACAAATGTAAGGAATAGGTGTAGTCTATGGGGAAGATATTAGGCACATCAAGACTCTCAAGAAAAGGACAAATAACAATACCAAAAATAGTAAGAATACTCCTAGAACTAAAAGAAGGAGACATCATAGTCTTCGAACTAAAAGAAAACAACGAAATAACAATTAAAAAAGGAGAAATCACAATAAAATGAGGAGAACATATAAAATAATATGTTTTAATATAAAGCATGCAACGGCGGTGTTTCCACGTGATCAGGGAGGAGGCTCTATGGTGGATTAGAGTTGCTAAAAAGGATCTTGGGAGGGCAAGGTATTCTTTAGAAAAAAGTGATAAGGTAGCATCGCTTTTTTAGTTGCAACAAGCAGTAAAAAGCACTTAAAGCACTCCACATAGCTTTAACGGGAGATGCTCCAAAGACACATAATATCAAGCGTTTATGTGAATCTATAAAGCAATTCCTCGATCTCGATGAATCAGTCCTAGAGAAAGCTTATGAGCTTACCCAATACTATTTTATAACTAGATATCCAGATCTTGTGGAGGGATTACCCGATGAAATAATATCCTACAATACAGCGAAGGAGGGTTTATTGGTTGCGGAAAGAATTGTTGAGGCTGCGGAAAAGACTTTGGGAAAAACAGTTGAATAGGATAAAGAGTATAGTCTATGACTTCATTAGAGTACTTAATGAAAACGGTTTAGTTGTGGATGAACTATATCTCTTTGGTAGTAGAGCTAGGGGTGATTTTAGTCTCTATAGTGATATAGATCTCGTGGTAGTGAGTGATGATTGGAGAGGATTACCTATGAATAGGCGTCTCTCAATACTCTATAGATTATGGGGGTACGACTATGACGTTACATTCTATCCATTAACTAGGGACGAACTAATCAAATGGATCGATAGATCCATTGTTTTGAGAGATGCATCTAAATATTGGATCAAAATATATTCTAGAAACCATCTAGAAACCATAGACCAGTTGCCATCGATAATAAGGACTCTTTTAATACATGGTAATGGTGTAGGCTTATAAGGTAACGATATAAAGGACTTATTATGCTATGGATTGTTTTTCCTAGGTAGTCTTTATAGCTTTGATAGCTACAAGTTTATCTCCTTTCCTAATCTCGTGGTTTCTGTCTGGTAAGAATATTGTTTTCCCATTTCTATGGATCACGATGATCCTATATCTATATCCTCTATCCTTATCCATTAGCTTTCTCTCAAATTCCTCAACAGTTGCTGTTGTATTCGACGTTATCTCTATAAGATCAGTTTCTCCCCTTACTGAAATAGCGTCTGTGATGAAAGTGAGTACTAGGGGCTCGAATACTGCTGAAGCTATTGTCCTGCCAAGCATTTTGTTTGAGACAATGTACTTTACACCGGCTTCTCTCAATAGCTTCTCAGTATAGAAGCTAGATACTATGGCTGATATTTTAGCATCCTTATTAATGTGTCTGATAAGCAATGCTGTATATAGTGTCTTGTCGTCATCGCTCATGCATAGTATAATATGTGAAGCCTTGCCAACGCCGGCTTTCCTTAAAACACCTTCATCACCTGGATCGCCAACCATATAGTCAATCTTCGGCTGTCCACGTGGTTGCGTAGGTGTTAGTAGACCCGTATCATCTCCATAGCCATTCAATACAAGCTCATCAATAACTTCATTACATACATTACTATCTCCGATAACAAGTATCTTCTTGTTCTTCAATGGTGCAAGCCCCATAGCCCTCCTAATACTAGCTGATAGGAATGCGTCGGCTATAACTGATACGGTTAATGTATACGCTAGTATACCCATGATCGCCGCAAAACCAGCTACAAGCCATCCGAGACCCCTGATCGGCGTTACGTCTCCGTAGCCTATAGTAGCCATAGTAATAATACTCCAGTAGAGACTAGTAATGAAATCAACATCTTTCCTACCAGCGACAACATGCTCGCTATAATAAAACAATAATGCATTGACAAACCACATACACGTGAAAAACAAAGTTACAAAACCGATCTTAGAACGTAATACTCTCCTAAATCTAAACCTACGTATTAGACGGAAAATAATGAATATAGGCATACTAAACACACCATAGAAATAACTGAGACAACACGGTTAATATGCATTAAGAAAACTAGAGTCAATGCCAAGATAGGACATACATTTCTCCCTAAACCATATGATAGAGATAATGAGAAAAGTAGTGTATATCACTACTTATTTCTCCTAATCAATAATCCTTAACTCTAATTCTTTCCTCCATTCTCTAAACACTATCTTGAATTTTTCGAAGAATCCTTTTCTACCCAAGATAGCTAGATCAGACGAAATACATTCTGTAAAAGCTATTGGTATACGTATCTCCCTCAAGCCCTCGATCTCTACTAGTACATTGTTAACTATATATGCTGGTACATAACCTCCTATTCCTGCAAGATATTCCCTCCTACAGCTAGATAGATCTATGCCTACATCATCAGCTACCTGATTATGAAATAAGCTTATAACAGCACCACTATCAACCAAAGCATATAGTTTCGCCTTATATCTTGCCCTAATAGTGACTGGTATCATCAGGTAAGGTCTACCACGTATCACTACATAATTATACACTCTAGTCAAGCCCATAAACTATCACCTAGTACTAGGGAGAAAAGAGCAATGCATCTAGACTACAAGTAGATCATGGCTTGGAACCTTAATTACATAGTACTCATCACGACTATAGCCCTTCTCCTCCATAATCCTACGTAGTTCCTTAAGAGTATTAGCCCATGCTATTACTTTTCCGTCCTTTATAGCGGCCCATTTACCAGGTGGAACCTTATCTAGTTCACCAGGCTTAACCAGCTCGATAGCTCTAGACTTTCCCATAACCTATAACCACCTACTAAACTATGTAGATAACTCACCTAATTTAGATATCTAGTACTCTATAGCCCATTGTTTAACCTAAGGCCATTTATACCATAATGTCCTTAATCCTAGCTTTTTGAAATGAGGATCATCTGTTACAATCATTGCTCTTAGCCTCTTAGCTATAGCGGCAATTAATGCGTCAGCTATAGGTATGCCTTGATATCTACAAAGTATTCTTCCTGCTTCAAAACAATCCTCCTCCATAACAACCTCTACTTTAGCACCAGATTCTATAAAACTCTTTATCCATGATTCAGCAGTAGAAATACCTATTTTCCTACCAGCAATCTTTAGAAACTCAGTAACAACTATAACTGGTATAACTAGTGCATAGTGTTTAAGCTTTGTCCTAGCAAATTTAATGAGTAAGACTCTATCTTCACTTGTAGGAGGGAATAAATAAGTTAATAGAAACCTAGTATCAAGTACTATCGCCATCTACGTCTCATCTCCTCTAATTCGCTAATAATTCTACGATACTCCTCAACACCTACTGGTTCTCCGGGATCCGGAAAACAGGGCTTCTCAATAACTATCTTGTCATCAACAAGTCTTACAATGAGATAATCACCTACATTGATCTTAAGTCTATCTCTTATTTCCTTAGGAATAGTGATCTGTCCTTTTCTAGTCACCTTCACTAGCACTATTCATCACCTGGTACTACTTATAGGTACTACCGCTTAAATATTTCTAGAGCGGAAATGCAATAGCTATAGTACTTCTATAATTACCATAGATACAATACCATGATAAAACGTTAGGGGGCTAAGGTGATCGAATATTCGGCAGAGTTATAGACACTTAACAACTTAATATTCTATTATTTAAAATAGACGTTAAAATATATGTAAGGAGAGATAATATAATGATATTATTATCTAATGATATCCTAATAAGGTATATAAATAGTATAACTAGTTATACCGCTTGATCGGGAGGGAATGTCTAAATTAATAGTGGTTAAGAACGTAGATAAGGATCTTTACCGTAGAGTAAAAGCGATTGCTACTCTACAGGGTAGGACAATGGGCTCCGTTATAAATGAGGCACTAAAGCTATGGCTTGAAAAATATTCGCATATAATAGATCAGAGTGGGAAAATATAGAGATAGAATATGAGAGAAATATGAATGTTGTCAAAAGACTTAAGGAACAAACTTGGCAAGGATACCTCTTTATTTGTAGAGGAGAAGTAATGGGTATCTATAGTAGTTTTAAAGAGGCAGTAGAAAAAGCCAAGGAAAAATGCGGGATCCATGCTTTAATAATTGAGCCTTGTATATATACCAAAAAGAACTACTTAGAAATAAAGCCCTATCCGTGATAAAACATGTTAAGATAGATATTCATAATACTCTTAACTAAGTGCCTATAATTTATCTCCTAAACTGTACAGAAACTAATACATAGATTAAAGGATAGTGTCCTTAATGTAAGGATATTCATACTATAACATCTTCACCTTTTATTCTCTCATATATGGTTTATCTCACATGATACAAATCACTTTGATCAATCCTAATTTACTCTTTATTTTTTAAGAACATATATTGTTATAAACACTAGGGTTACGAAACTCTATAATTACATAAGTGTAGACTCAACGGACTATCCATAAAATTTCTTGATTTAAGTAGATACTTCTGTTTTACTTATTAGCACAGTATTTACTTAATGGTATAAGTTTGGATCTCTTTTTATAGAGTTCTTCATACTCTGGAGAAACTACATGTATCTCAAAGGGATCCTCTATTCCCTCTCTCCAGAGCCTTGATATGATTATTTCTGGCTTTACCCTAGATATGATTAGAATATCTATATCACTTGATAACAAGTGTGTTCCTTGAGCAACTGATCCAAATAGATATACTTTAGCCGATGGATCGATCTCCTTTACTACAGTATAAATTAAACATAGATATTGATCTAGTTTCTTAAAGAGCATTCTTCTCCGCTTAGCTTCCTCAATCAATAACTTGTCTGACAACTCCCATAACCTCCTCAACCAAATTTCTAAGCCTCAATACTTCTTCCCTACGAAATTCTCTAGGAATATATCTTGATGTAATATATGCATCTTCTAATGACGCTAGCTCTAGAGAATACTTATCTAGAATCTCCTTAACTTTCTCCACTCCCTCCTCAGCGACCTCTATTAATAGCTCTAATAGTCTTCTAAGACTATGTGTTCTAGGATAATCAACTCCTAGTTTTAGAAGTTGTGCCTTAAGGAATAATTGTAGTGCCTGCTCTAGACAAAATGCTGTGAGTCCATAGAAACCACGATTAAAAAGGATAGATGCTGTCTCGTAAAACTCCATAGATCTTTTAAGTAAATGATTATATTCATCACTCTTAACCATATAATACACCATCATATTATTATAACATAAACTCCTTAAAATAATCATGTTATCAGATAAAATTTGCTATTATAAGCTAGAAATTGTTTATTCAATTATATTTGAGGGTGAGAATTGTATATGAGAATTGTATTAGGTTGTAAGTCATTTATCGATCCACCAAAATGTTCGATGAATTCATGGATTTATGGAAATTATATATAATCCCCTATCAAGGGATTATGGATAGATCTTATAACATTTACTATATAAGTCAAGGAGTATAGAAATCAATAATGCTGGGAGGCTATGCCGGATAGATTAAAGAGACTTATGCTTATAGATGAGCGTATAGTTAAGAGAAGGCTTTATGAGATCAAAAGATTATTGTCTAGACAGTATAGTGTGAGATTCGTTGGCAAGAGGAGTCTTCGCCCAGACATACTCTATTCTACAGAATCTGGTCTTGAAAGCGATAAACTAGGTCTCGTACTCAAAGCAATATTATTTGATAAGTATTATACTCCAATAATAGTTATTAGAGGTAAGGAGGGAAAACTCTACATAATTGATGGGCATCATAGGGCAAGAGTTTATCTATGGCGCCGTGAATTAGTAGATGCTTATTTACTAGAAGCATTAGCATATAGTCCGAGAGTATCTGTTCCTCTCAGAGATACAGCCATTGTTAACCCCCCGGTTAATATCGGAGAACCATACCGTACATTAAGGCATATGGTGAACATAATACATTTTCTTGAGCAGAGACATGGTTTAATTGCACGTGTATGGAGGGAGAGGGTATACATTCATAATCTATATGCTACACAACCAATAGTTCGTGGATTGGAAAAATCATCTAAAGAACTAAGTATTCCACCACTAATCTATAGATATAGAGACAATTATTATGTATTGGATGGACATTCACGTATATGCGCTATCATGCTTAGTGGACGGGATGCAGTTGACTCAATAGTATTCACGATCTCCAAGGAATAGGTTTAATAAAAACATGCCATGCATTGGGCAAGCCGAAATTCACAGAAGAATTCTGTACACAAACAAAAAATAAGTAAAATAAGGCTTTATCACAATAGGCAATCGTACAAAGATCTTTGAATAACTTGGAACTAATCGTAACTGGTAATAATCATTCCTGCCTTATTTTAATTCCCGGTAAGTTTTTGAAGTGTTTATCAAATGTGTATATTTCATTGACATTATTTTCTTTCATCTTCAGATAAGCTATGGCATCATTTACACTTACTTTGTAGTGAATAGATATAGTTAACGCTTCTTCGTAATCCCTCTCACTAACCTCAACAATACTTATATTTCTTAGTGATAAGAGCCTAGCTAGTACACTAAGGCTCTCCCGCAATCCAAGCCATGACTCAATCATATTCACTAATTCACTTACATGAATAACTGTTGTTAAAACATATTCATCACTAGAATCAATTCTTTCTATGATCTTCTTAGCCCTTTTCTTAAGCATTTCCTCTTCAGGTTTAAGTTTTCTACGGGGACGAAGAAAAGCATGAAGAAATACGCTAGAATCAAGAAATTTCATAGCGGTATTACCTCTTCATTAATGCTTTTCTAAGCTTATGTGTATCAGTTAAATCCTCTGCATCGACAACTATTCGATCGAAGTAGCTTGTTAACTTAGTGGGTTTAATAGGCTTGAGCCTTATCTCGTCATTAGCGATCTCTATAATAAATAGATCGGAATTAATTTTTTTCCTTATATTTGCTGGAATGAGGATCCGTCCTTGCTTATCCATCTTAACCACAGCCACTTTATTCACCAGTATAAAATATTCTTTCCAGATTATTAATTTTTACCAAATAATACGATCCTCACAAATAATTAACAAATGGCAAATAATACCCACTTAAAAATTAAAATTAATCCATACTATACATTCATTAGCAACATAGACCTTTAAAATTCCTTTATATGTTGAATAGTCAGTAATTACTTAAGAAACAATATATTGAGGGATCTTAAGCTACATATAGTAGGCGTTTGGCTTAAGTCTTGTCACTACAATTCCTTTATCTCTTCATACTCTCGTGTTAATGGGCGGCACCATTTCTCTGGATGCTCTACACCATCAGGGCATCCCTTGCCATGTCTTACTGGGCTCTTTATCCTACTAAGCAGTACTATTCTACTTGGTATGCTCTCACTCAAGACCATATATCCAATTCTTTCAGCGAGTTTTTTAGCAAATTCTCTAACTTCTTCATGGCTAGGCATATTATCTGGATAAAGCCTTCCCCTGCTACGGCCCATGTACATGTATGCTTTTACTTCAACATATGTTGGGTTGCCACGTTCAACTAGTTTAGCAAAACCTTCAATATCTTGCTCACCCATATTGAAGCCCCTTATGATAGTAATTCTATATACTGTAGGGCATTTCATAGATTGAATATGATCTATTGTCTGCATTACAAGTTCCCATGCACGAGGAACTATTGGACGATTAAACTCCATATACATCTTCCTGTTCCATGACTCAAGGCTTAGATAGAACTGACTAGGCTCTTCTTCGAGGCTAGATATAATGTCTGGCCGGACACCATGTGTTACTAGAAAGGTAGTTATTCCACGTTTATGATACTCATGTATTAATTCGCTCAATCTAGGATAAAGAACGGGCTCTCCAGTTAAGCTGATAGCTGCGTGTCTAGGCTCCATAGCCTCATTATACATATCGAATGATACATATGGATTGCCTTTAAATCCACTAATGATCCTGCGGAACTCAATAATACTCTCCTCAACAAGAACCTCGGGATCATCTATTACTGGCAATCTAGCTTCATCCCACTCCATACCAATATCTTCGGGCTGAAGTCTCCAGCAATGCAAACACCTATTCCAGCACCATGCAACAGCAGGTGTCATTTGAATACAGCGATGACTCTCAATACCGTACCATAAACATTTGTAACAGAATCTACCCCTAACAAGGGCTTCCCGGGTCCAGTAACAACGTTTAACAGCCCCAGTAGTGCCAATTATATGGTATCCCTGTTTTCTAAGAATTTCATAGATCCTTCTATAAGCTGGACTACTATTCCAAAACTCCACTCTTTTCCTAATAACATCATTCCAGTCAATATTTAATCTCAATAACTTAGCCATTAGGCCCACCTAAACAACTAGTTTAACCATAAAAGAACAATCCCCTATAACTCTATCCATACAATCATATATCAAGGACCCTGATATAAATACGGAGTATCATTAGAAACCATTTATAAAATGAAGAATTTTAATTTAAAAAAGATATTAGCTTATGGATACAATGGTTTTACTTCTTAAGATACTCTTTATAAATCCATCCATTTTCAGTACGGACTACAAGACCCTCTTTCTTAAGATCTTGTAATCTGCCTCTTATAGTATTGTAGTTTAGATTAGTTAGTTTCTGGATCTCCTTAGGCGTTAATGGTCTCTTCTCTTTCTTTAGTACCTCAAGAACTGTTTCCTTAGCAGTTTTCCTTTCAGACATACATCCTAGCCTCCATATCCCCAATCTTCTAGGTTATGATCTGATCCCATACTCCCTAATAAAATTGATCCTATGAACCTATAGATTCTCTATATTAGAACATAGCAATTCTTTTGAATAAGTAGGTTCTATTATCTCAATTTATACTTTCAATAAGAGCGGCGAGAGCCACATATGTCAATAAATACATTACATAAATGACATAATCAGTGCGCGAAACCTTCTTCATCCACAAATGTGTCTGAAGAAATATTACTTTCTTCATCCATACCATATATTTCTAGGAATATGGTTTAAGTATTTGGTGTATTATTTTGATTAAGCGTTTAAGATACAAGGTCAAAAAAGCTGATAGAGATATTATTTATGGTTTAAAGGCAACGTTTAAATTGCTGGGGGTTGAGTTTAGGGATTTCATAAAATGTAGGCCCTATATCTACATATTGGGTAACCTAGGCATACTCTCATGTAGTGAGTATGGTGCTAAGTACTTTAATGCATCTGTTGTATATAGTGGAGAATGGATAGGCATAGTAGTTGATAATAAAGTATATTTGTCTACGATCGTTTATGAAAGAGTGTATAAATATTTAGGAGAATATAGAGCAGCCATTAAGGTATCTGAGCAGGGTGTTAAAACCTTCCTATACGGTAATGATCTTTTTGCCTCTTCAATAACTGAGTACTATGAGCCAATATATAATCCAGTTGCAGTAATTGATTCCTTTGACAATAGAGTTATTGGCGTAGCAGAGCCTATGGTTGATCAGAATGAATTAATTAATGCATTGAAGAAGGGATTAGAGAAGCCTGTTTATAGGAATATATATGATCTTGGGTTCTTTATAAGATATTTTGAATAAACAATAAATTATATTGGATATTTAACAACTATGGTATCCTTAGCACTTGTTCTATTAGTGAAGTATGGGAGCCTGGGATCTGGGAGTTTCTCTATAAATCCTAGATCTTTTGAGAATAGGTCTCGAATATCATTTATTCCAAGCACGGTCATAGCAAGCCTATCTATACCAATACCCCATGCAATTGCCCGGACACCTTCGGCTCCAAGAATCTTCATAACTTCGGGCCTAAACATACCTCCTGGAAAGACCTCGATCCATCCAAGACTTGGATGCTTAATAAAGCCCTCTACACTGGGCTCAGTAAATGGGAAGTATCCAGGCTTAAACCATATCTCTTTAATACCTAAGGCTGCTGCAAATTCTCTGAAGAACGCTAAGAGATCGCGGAAGGTTATGTCCTTACCAACTATAATGCCGTCGAGCTGATAAAACTCCATTGCATGTTTTGCATCAAGTGTCTCAGGCCTAAATACTCGATCTAGTGTAAAGCACCTATACTCGCCTGGACCACGTTCATATATGATCCTTGCTGATACGGCTGTAGTCTGGGTTCTTAATATAGGATTCAATGCTTTATCTAGACTCCACCTGTAGCCCCATCCAGATTCATGTACTTCTCTAACGCGGTTTATTAAGTCCTGATCAGTTACTTTTCCTTTAAATTTAGTATCTAAGAAGAAAGTATCATGTATTTCTCTAGCGGGATGGTCTTGTGCTTGGAATAGTACATCGAAATTCCATAGCTCAAGTTCAACATGTGGGCCCTTAGCTTCTTCAAAACCCATTGATATAAGTATTTCTCTTACAAGATCGAGGAATTCCATATAAGCGTTTAGCCTCATAATAGACTTTCTTGGAGGAGGAATCGATAAATCAAATTTCTTAATAATTGCTTTCTCCAATGTACCATCCATATAATGTTGGGGAGTGACTACTGTTAATAAGGTAGTTTTTACAACTAGCCCTTTCTTCCATGCCTCCCTAAGCTTAGCAGTAGATCTAATTATTATTTTCGTTGAACGTGTTTTCTCAATAAATTTCCTCCTTCTTAAAACTCTCAATACATCATCTGGCACGCTCTTTCCTTGCTCAATTTCCTTAAGCCATGCCTTTAAAAGACCTGCTTCCTCCATGGCTTTATGGCAATTATTTAGAATACCCTTCTTAACAATTTTATTTGATACAGTAATACATTTACTTCGTACTAAGTATTGAAAACCTATACGGGCCCATTCATCTGTTATCTCTGCCTCCTTAGATATACATTCAATGAATTCACTGATCTCTTTATCTATACATCTAAATAATACATTATATACAATCTCTTCGGGAAGGCCTTGAGAGAGTACTTTCCTACCTTCATCAGTCAATACGTAGGTATCTTCTACAATTCTCTCACGAATAATTAATCCTTTTGTCTCAAGCTCGGCTAAATCCCGCATTATATCTTCGGACCTGAGATCAAGACTATTAGCAAGTTCTTCAACTTCAATTCCATCCCTACCAACTACCATTTCCAAGATCTTATACTGTCTATCTGTAACCCTAATTTTAGTATTCAATACATATTCACCTACTATTACAACAAACCATATCTATTGCACTATAAATATGAATAAATAGATTAAATTATTTATTAACATTATTTCGTCAATATAGCTTTACTTACTTAGCGAATCAATCCTTTCTTTCTCAAGAAATTCTTAGCCTTCTCCATATCCCTAAGATCATCTATGGATAATGTCTCTAGGTATCTCCTAGCAGTATCTCTTACGCCGGGTGATAGATCCTTAATTATCTGCTCTATAAGTTCTTTCTTTCTTCTCATAAGATCACTTGGCTTCATAATAGCCAATGTACCACCTAAGCTATATTATACCTATAATCTTATTTTAAACATTGTATTCGTTAGCGAACCGATTATCCTTTAGGTTTATCTATGGCTTAACATATAAAATGAAAACGGTGTTAAATATGAAGAAAATAACTTGTCCATATTGTGGATATACAGGTGATCCTAGTGAATTTGAATATATGTATGAATCGGTATTATACGTTGCTGATCACGAAGTTTTACCTGAAGAACGCGATAGACCTATCTTAGTCATATGTCCTAAGTGTAGGGGAGGGTTCTTTCTAGAATCTCCATATAAGAAAGTAATTAAGAAAATGATGTAGCCACGTTTTATTTAATAGCAATCCTTTAGTGGAGTATATGTCTTGCCGGGAATAAATGGTAGTACATGCCTTGTAGTTTTTGGCGAAAATACCTTTCCTTTTCTAACGATCTCCATGACTTCTTCTTTAGATGGTATTCTCCGTAATAGTACGTAATCTATTTCTCCCTTCTCAAGATCTCTTAAAGCATCTTCTTTAAGCCCATAATATGCTAGTTTTACTAATCCCTTAACATTTAATTGGTCAAGTATACGTGATACTTTCTTCTGTCCCTCAATGCCTCCGTAAATTATTATGCAGATATTCCCTCTACCAATCAATATAAAGGCATAGTTCCTTTCTTCAATAAGTTTATCAACATCCTTGGCCTTACACGTACTATAGCTAATCCCTTCTTCTTTAAGCTTTTTAAGAAAGATCTCTAGATCCCCAGAAAAAGCCGGATACCATGTATATAGCTTTACATTATTATCAAAGTAATTAATGATTATCGATGGAGCCTTTCTCGCTCCAAGTTCCTTGAGCGCTGCCCATCTATGGTGACCATCAACGATCAAGTACTTATCAGTACCAGGTATCGGTGCAATAATTAATGGCATATCTACAGCGTTCAACCGCTTTATAAAAGCTATAAGATCCTCAAGACGCTTACTGATGATTTCTTCATGAGGTAACATTTTATCTAAATCAATCATAATAGGTTCGACGCGTTTAATAGGAATATTGTATATTGGGATTTTCACAATAACCTTTGGTGACAATAATGCATCACCTTTAGATAACTAATTTAATAAATTTCCTTGCTCAATATTTAAAACCTGTTTAAGCCTAGATCTAGATGCTATTACCTAGATACTTCACTTCTAGCATAACTTGTTATACTCTTATACTTGTCTAAGGCATCTTGATAAATATCTACGATATCTTCATCTTTAATTTTACTAAGATCTTCATCTATATAGGTCTCGAGATCCAGTAGTCTTCTAACAATAGGGTTAATAATCAGACCAGTTATGACAATCTTATTACCTGGTCTATAATATACTTGTAGTACTTCTGATCTGTCGTAAATCCTCAGATACTTATTTAAGTAATTTCTCATAGTAGTTAATTCTTCACTTGTAATCAATGATTGTACTTTACTAGTTTCTTTTAAGATTTTCGGTATACCTATGATAACGAGCAAGTTCCTAAATCCATGTATCGGATCTATATCAACCATGGAATTTTGGAGAATAGTATATAAAACAAGAAATAGTAACTTATATTTATAAAGTTCTCTAATAGTATATTCTCCGTAAAATGGAACAGACAAACTAGTCTTATTATCTGCCCTAAGAAGGGTTTTAAAATCAGCTGCCTCATAATCTTTGGGCTCTATTTTGTGATCACGTCTTCTTGAAAGGAATCCATCTACTGAATTAAGCCATAAGAATATTCTTGAAAATATATCGTTTATTAGCAGTACGGGCTCTACCATCTCTCTTTTCTTACTATTTCCAATAATTTTCTTTACCAACTTCCATCTAGCGTTATCGAATAAGATGATTGTGTCAACTAGTTTATCGTATCTCCCAATAGTCGAAAGAGCATTTAGTCTTCTAATAGGATCATCTTCGTGAGGTAGGGCCGTAACCGATAATAGTAAGCCGTAGGAAACTTCGCCGTTTTTACTATTGAAATATTTATTTAGCCTATTAGCTAATACAGGCCCTGTTCCTGCACCTGTACCTCCTCCAGCACTATGAATTATAACTGCTGTATCAATCACTTGTAAAAAGCCTTTTCTGTCAAGTAAGTTTATGATTTTTTCAGCTCCTTCTCTCTCGGCAATTCTCTCAGAAATCCACCACCTACCTCCTACACCTCCTCCACCAGTTTCCTGTAACCTAATAGTGTTTATTGGTACTCCTATTCTTACCTCTATAGATTTCAACATTCTTGAGGAAAGTAAAGGCTGATCGGATATATCAGCTAAAGTAATTGATCTAATTCGTTTGAGTCTAAATAAATCTCGGGAGAAATATAATCCAGGTAAATTAGGATTTTTAATTACTTGATCAGGAATAGAAATAGCCATTCTTTGGCCACATCTTCCTATCCCGACTATAATGCTATGCAAAATGAAATTCTACCCCATCTCTCTATTTATTATCTTTTTTAAATGAAATATTTTATTTATTTTTAGCGGATTAAATTATAATTCATTTATGATAATTAAGTTTTTATTGAGAGGTTTCAATAACCATTTTTAATGACCTTACATTTTCAGCCACTAAGTCTCTGAACTTTAATTCACTTAATTCTTCAAGTTTGTATTCTCGTGAATCTATAATAATTTTACTAATAATGTCGGAACTTGATATATCAAGATATGGTAAAATGAGATTAACGAAATCAATAACTTTTACATAGTCATATGTATGGAAAGTGATAACTTTTTGATTGCCAGCAACTGTGACTTCCATAGATGGTTTAATGACGAAAGTTATATTCATGCTAATAACTTCAGGCTTATTCAAATCTATGTATGCCTTCTTTATTGACTGATCTAATGTTGTGACCTCAAGAGTCTCTTCACCACCTGACACAGTTACTCTGATCTCACCGATTAGATCGGGGGGTACATTAATCCTAGATAATACATCATTAACTAGATCCTTTATCTTCATTGTTAAAGGCACTTTAGGGTATTCCCTATCGAGAGTACTAAGTATTTCCTCTTCCTTCATATCAACGACTTGTGCTGAAACAAAGATAGGTACTAGAGAGGGTCCAAAGGCAGATACTTCGTATCCCCTCGCCTTTAATACTCCTATATTAGTTTTTAATAATATGTCTATTTTCCCATCATCTATTTTTTTGAGTGGCTCAATAACGTACTTTATTTTATTATCTGTTGCACTTACATTTATATTCCATAATTCCTTGCTCGAAGATTGTGGTTGAACATTTAGCTCTACCTGCGTCTCATCAACGTTTTCAATAATGGTAACAAATAAATGATCATTTGGCATCTTGATCTTGGCATCTATACAGTTAGGCAACAATTTCTTGCTCCCATCTAATGGGTTAATAAGCCCTTGTCTTATCACAATAGGTTTTAATTTTGCAAGAAAGGATTTAGATATTAAGAAGACAACAATAATAGTCAATATAAGTAATACTAGAAAGTTAATAATATAATTGACTCTCAACTCGAATATTGAACTCCGGAAATTAGGTACATATAAATAGATCCTGTCTTCAGATATCGCATATGAAAGCATTACCTCATATAATGAATTTGCCGTCAATAAAATAACAGAGAACTCAAGTAAGTGTGATCCAATTGTATATATTAGATAAGATAATACCATTTTGGAGAAAGATAGTATTAATTTTTCTAAATATTTCATCGAATTTTGTATTACAATTATTAGTACAAATAATGTTATTATTATATTAGCTATAAATACAATATTCGAGCCCCACTGTCCCACGAAGATATCTCCATAGACTAATGAAGATATTATGATAGGCTCTAGCAAGTTAGCATTAACAAATAAAGCAATAGCCGGACCTAGGAAGTTATATGCTTTGCCAGCGGGAGTATATCCATATACAAGTAATATGCTTATCAAGATCATAGGTAAGCCTAGGGCTAGATATACTATTGGCAATAATTTATGATCCCCAATGAATGTTTTAGTGCAGTAATCAACGATTTTCACTTCTTTTTTCTTAGGAGTCTCTAACAATGCTTCTATACTCAAAAATATCACCACTTTTAAAATCATAGTAAGAATTCAAAAATGTTTCTGTCAAAATCCACAAATAACTATAATAGATAATTAATGCGGATACCTTATGTTTAAAGACAAAAAATAAATTTTCGAATATTTTAATGCAAGAATTAAATATATATAGAACGCTTTTTAAATTATTTATTATTGGTGTAAATAATTAAATTAATGGGGCACAGTTATGCTTTTTGAATTAGATGTATCCAATATGGTGTTCCTAATTCTATTCATAGGTTTATATATACTACATATAGTGACATGGATTGCTATTAAGAAAGGAATCATAAAAAGACAATCAGAACTCCGAAGTAATATTATACATCTTGCTGCATCAACGGAACATATTAGGGGGAAGATAGAGGATTTAGAGTCTCGACTTGTAAAAAACTTGGAAGGAATTCTATTAACACAGAATATGGAGCAGTCTAGAAAGTTAATAGAAAACGTATCTAAGTCTTTTGAAAGTTTGCAGAGAAATACACTTGAACGATTAAAAAATATTTCATTGACTTTAACTAAGTTAGATGATAAAATAGACAATCTTATTTCATTATATCGCGCCGAATTATATGGCTACAATTATTCTTCAAAATCCTCTGTAGATGAAAAATTAGTAAATGAGTTAATTTTAAGAATTAATAAGATTGAGAACGATCTAAACGATCTATCAAGTACTGTTAAACGTGTACTTGAAACAGACACGTTTAATAAAGATATAAAGGCTACTGCTGAGAAACTAAGGGAATTAAAAAGGGAAGTAGCTAATATCGGAAACGATATTGATAACCTAAATACGCAAGTGATGAAAATTAAGAATAATACAAGTCTTCTAAGTAATATTATAGTAAAATTAACAGAGATCGGGAAAAAGGACTTATTTGCTAGATTATATGAAGTTGCTAAAGCATATAAAAATCTCTATTTAAAGATAAAGGAAAGAACTGATTCAGGAGTTCTTTATGGGAAAATGTATGAAGACTTTCTTAAGGAGATCTTATCCGAATTATATGAGTTAAAGAATATTTTAACTAAAAACACGATTTCTCCAACTTACTACTTTTCATATAGCTTAAAACTCGAACATATAAGAAAGACTATTAGCATGATCAGTAGCAATGTAGATAATCCACTTATTATGAGGATTCATAGGAAAATCTTAGAAGAAGGCTCTATTGACTGGCCTGAAATAGAAATTGAGGAAGTAGATAGGCTAATTAATGATTTAGAACAATATAGGACTTTATAGTCATTTTACTTGTTTTTCATAATGGCTAAATAATACTAGGAATTATCTTTTATATTAAACTTAGTAAAATATTTCAGATACGGGCATCATAATACACTCCTCCATAAATTTCATAAATCGATCTTTTAAATCTCCTATAGTTTTAACTAATTCGTCGTCAACCCTAATTTTCTTAAGATCTTTTTCGAGCTCGTCAAATATACTAGTACTTACGGTGACAAGAATGAAATCTCTTTCATAAATATTTGGATTTATTTTCATAATTAATTGAAATATTGTGGCTAATTCGTCTTTGTATCTCGTAAATTCATCGATATCAATAAATATATCGAATAGCGTTTTTAGATCAATTAGTAATTTGCTGATATTCGATAAATCATTTGTAATATTATCGTATTCTTCTTTGATTTTTAATAAGTTATTGAGAAGTGTATTGGAATATATAAGACTTGTATCTTTATTAAGTATTTTCTCTATAGATACATTAATATTTACTAAATTATTGATTAAGTCGTTTAGAGAAGTTTCGAATTTTCTTATCTTATATAGAACTTCATTATTGAGATAATAATCTATGTAACGAAGCAGCCTTTTACTTATCGATATTATTCCTAGATCCTTCATTTTTGTAGATAACGTTATTTTCTCAATGTCTACGGATTCTTTTTCTGATCGTTCTTTGAGCGAATCTATTTCTTTTTTAAGATTATTAATGGTATCCTTAATTGTTTCTATATTAATGTTTTTAGAAAAGTAATTGTATAAAATATCTGGTAACCAAATTGATATGGCAAAAAATATTGGACATCGATCATAAATATTTTCAGTTCTAATTTTTATTCCTATATCTTCTAATTCTTTTTCTAACTCACATTTATCAACAGCTAAACATCTATTTAAGATCAGCTTTAATGCGAATGCAATTTTAGGTAATTCTTCCTGGCATTGTAAAATTTTATTGAGTAGGATCCTTTTTTTATCAAAACTATTAAGGCTTTCAAAAATCTTTTTTACAAGGTCTCTATATATAAGTTTAGGCGATTCATTTAAATCTAAAATATCTATCAAAACGTTGTCTATTCTCTCAAGTGTTTTATTAATATAATTATCAACATTATTCATACTAATCACTATTTAACCATAAATAACATGAGAAAAATATAAAGCTAATCCAGTAAATTTTTTATATTCTCTGATAAATTTTATTAACTGTTTAGGTGATGAAATAATGTTCTTATCAATCTCTTGGGAGATTATAGTATACTTGCTATTAAGAGTATTTAATCAAAATGTGGCTAATAATACGGCATCATTATTGCCGGTTAATATATTCGTTTATCAAGTCTTGGATCTAGTAGTATTAGGGCTATCCATATTTACACTAATATTTACAATATTTATGCTAAGAGATATACTGAATCAATATATATTCATGTCTTTGGTAGGAATAATTCTTTCAGTAATATGGCTTGTCCTATTGTTTAATTATACATATATATTAATATTGGGTCTAGACATCGTATTATCCCTTGCAGTCGTTCTTACGGCGATATTGGTTATAGCTATAGACTTATTTGTACTCTATAAAGCCTATACAATATCGACTAAAGCAAAGAAACTCAGTTCATATGTAGATACCATAATTGTAGCTTATAAGGGATTGCTTTCGGATATAGACGTTCTCAACAAAAACATTAACAGGTTAAATGAAAAACTTGAACCAGTCTTGCAGGAACTTAGAAATAAGATCCCCGAAATAGAAATTATTAAAATCTATGAGTGGTGAGACTCGTGTCATTGAGCGTAGGCGATATAAATAGGATCATTATAGGTGTAGGGGGTACAGGTTCTCGTATTGTAGATCAAGTATATGGAGTATTGAAGAAATTAGGAGAACTAAAAGAACGGGGTCTGAGAAGTACAAAATTTATAGTGATTGATAGTGATAAGCAGTCACTAAATAACTTGAAATACATCAAACAGAGAGACGAGCACTCAGTCAAAATATACTTAAATATACCTTCACCCTCGGTTCTAAAGAATGTAAATCCATGGCTTACGGACGAATTATTACCTGCTGCGGGACAGGGAGCCGGTAATAGAAGAGCTTATGGAAAGGCATTATATTGGTTTCATAGAGGCACAGTTATTCATGCAATCGCGGGTTTAATGGAGAAAATGGTTAGTATGACTAGATCAAACAATTTCCTAATTATATTAATAGGTGCATTAGGCGGGGGTACCGGTTCTGGATCACTACTTGATTTGGCTCTTGACTTAAAGGATCTTGTTAGAAAGAACTATGCAAATGATCCATTCATGATCGGTATAGGCATAATCCCTGGTCCAAGGGAACATAATTTCAATAAGGCAAATGCTTATGCAGCACTCAAAGAAATACATTTTCTAATGAATTATGGTAAAGATATTGGGGCTAAGCGATCGTATGAAAATCCGTTTCATTCATTTTTGTTAATAAGTAGAACAATTAAGGGTACTGATAAAGATCAAGAATTATCGGAAGCCATTACCAGATTCTTACTAGATATAGGATTCATTCCATATAAGTATAGAAAAGAAGCTAAAGGTGAAAAGAAGGACCTAAGTGATATCCTTTATAGAATACGTGAGTATAGGCATTCATTTTCAACAATAGGTTACTATATGGTTTATGTACCAGTCGAGGAGATACTTTGGCTTATCGATTCTGAAGCCTTATATGAAAAAACTAAGACAATAGTACATGAAATTGGTTCAGAGCTGGAAAATATTAAAAAAGAATATGAGAAAGTCTATAAGAAATATGACGAACTTTTAAGGAGAGTTAAAGCATATTTATCAAAGTTAACGGAGCAGAAGAAGAAAGGAGTAAGCAGGATTAAGATAATTAGTAAAACCTTAGATGAGAATATAAAGTTGTTACAAGACATTCATATGAATCTATCCGGTGCAATTACAGAGAAGATTAATGAATTAGATAGAAAAATCAATAAAATTATAGAACATAAAGATGAATTATTGGATCTTTCTGGGCGATTAAGATCCGAAATTGAAAATATAAAATTATCTTTGAGATCGGGTAAACATGAAAGAACCGTTTATAGAGCAAGCCTTGATCTTGATGAAATTGAAAAAATAAAGGAGATAAAGGACTCTTTGAAGAAACACATGAACCTTTTGAAATTGTTTAAGATGTTAAATAGGTACGATGAAATACTTGATGTCACTATTAATTATATAGCCTCAGGGAAGATAACATTAGAGCCGTTATTGAATTATGAACATATTAATTCTTATGCTATACTTGAACGTTTGGAACAGACGGTTGGGCCGGAGGTACTAAAATTATTAATTAAGCATGGCGTGCTGGAGTATGACCCTGATGAAGCTAAACCCATAAATCAAAGATGGAAATTAGGATACATATTGAGTCTTATAATGACTCATAGCTCAAACTTTGATGAAACTGCTCTAGGAAAAATTGCGGGATTCAAGAATTTTGCTGAAAAATACATTGCGGTTAATGCTGAGCCTCTAATATTACATAGTGAAATACGTAGGTACAGTTTTATAGTATATTGGTGGATGTCCGGGCTAAAGTTGTTCAGCCCAGCTCCTAATGACCCACCAAGGCTAAGAGATCTTAAATGGCTCTATGACGCATATAATTTAATTGATAAAAAGGAGGGTTGGAGAGGACTAATAACGCATCATGCCTTTCTACTAGGGCAGCCAAATGATCTTGCTCAGATCGTTGGCGAGGTTTTAGAAGGTTTAACACCGGTACAGGGAAGGGAGTATGTTGTCAAATTCTGGAGAAATTACGAGATCATGGATCCTGAAAGTATATTGGATAGACTAGCCATTATTCTTGGAAGCCTAATTGTATCATATAGTAAATTAAAGGAAAAGATCCTAGAGCTAGGTAGCTTCGTTATACCTACATTAGATAAAATTGTTAGCGAAACTAGTGCTGGTTTAGGTGAACCAGCTAGAACAGGAGGTTTAATCACATCTTTAAGAAATAGACTTATTGGAATAGTTCAGGAATCTAGAAAATCATATAACAACTTAAATGCCTTTATAGAAGACCTTAAACAGTTAATTAATTGGATTACTAAAATCGAGAAAATAAGAAAGCCAATAAAGGATTCAATATTGAGTCTTTCTGAAGAATTAACAATCGTTGGTAGAGAATTATATGAGGTTTATGAGAAATATAAAGAAGAATTACCTAATCTTAAACCTAAGATTAGTTCATTATCAATTTACGTGGACACCTTAGATAATATTGCTTTGAAAATTAGATTATCAAAAATTGTAAGAGATCTTGAGACGAACTCCATTGAAGTGAAAAATATATTCGATGAAGCCATCAAAATATATAGTGAAATGGATTCACTTATAAATGATGTAATAGACAATATTAATAGAATGAGAGTTGAATAAGGGTGCAAATAATGATTGTAAAGAATTCAAATCAATATATAATAATTTTATTACTCATAATTATCGCTGTGTTATCTAATCCTATGTGTACATTGGGTTCGGACAATGTAAAGATAGAAGAAATAGTTGGAAAGGTTGGAGTATATTCAGTACCAGGAGAGTACTACATATATGTGCCTGTAAGAGTATCTACAGGCTCCAGTAATGAATATAGGATCGCCACTATAAGATTCGATAAATCGTCAAGAGAACATACACAGGGATTCTTCACAGCTCTTCCGGGTGAAGTAGTTAGTAATGTTGATGTTACTTCTAAATATTTGTATGTAGTTGTTAATATAGAGGATGTTGATACACTATGTGTATATGACCGTACCGATAGTGCGGAGGAACCCGTTGCCCATATTGCTTTAATGGGGATTACTGGTCCTTATACTATTAGTAGCTATAGTGTTAATAATGTTGATATTGTTGTAGTTACTGGTGTTGATGGAGTATGGGTATTGGTATTTATGAATAATCGTCTTAATAAAAAATTTGATAGTCGAATCGTACATAATACGCCAACTTACATACTAAACTATAACGGCAGGAAATACCTATTATATCAAAAAGAAAATGAAGTTACAGGCAAGCTTGATTTATATGCCTTAGATCTTAATGGAATTGAAACAAATGCATGGACAGCTAATGTCGAAATGTTATTTCCATTAAACCATGAAATTGTGGGATACGATCTGATTGCTTATGAGAATGTACTGGTCGTTGTCTCTAGATTATCATTATATTATTATGATCTCTCTAGTAGTTCGTTAATAAAATCATTGAATTTACCAGAAGGGGATTTTGCAACTACGCGGCCTATTCATGAACAAGTGGTGAATCCCTATAGTTACACAGTATTCTTTGGATCTAAAAATGGATATCTATACTATGTTGAAAGCCATGATATTAATAAATTAGCGTCTGTTAGAGTAAGTGATGCAAGGATAACTTTTATCGATATAATTGAATTTAGTGATGAGAAAGATTATTATCTTTGTATCATCAATAGAAACGGAGAAATGCTTGTTTATAATAGACTCTTAGTAACAGCAAATGATACTCAATTTAAAGGTAGATTTGTACTAAATACGATGAATATCTATGGTACTGAAAGTTTTCCTGAAAGCCGTGAAGCAATAATAAGTACGGATAAACAGGTCTACTTACTATATAAGGATAAAGAAAAAGCTCAACCACAAATTGATCCATTACTAAATATTGGTGGGGTCGGGAACGTTGGGCCGACAGAATCAACAGCGGCTCCAGTAGTTGGTATTTCTCCCATTACTCTAGTATTAATTGTTGTTGTAGTTGGATTAGTTATTGCGGGACTATACTTTTTCTTTAGAATTCAAATGAAAAAGCGGGCCAAGGAAGAAGTAGAGACTGAAGAATCTGAGGAAAAAGAATTTGAAGAATTAAAAGAATTAGAAATTTAAAACAGCTTCTTTTAATATGTACCTATATTTTTGAAATACTCTATTATTTTATGTGCTATTTCTATGCCAGCTCTTTCTTGGGCTTCAATAGTATTTGCTCCGATATGAGGGGTCAAAACTACATTATCGAGCTCTGTCAAGGGATGATTCTTCGGCAATGGCTCTTCCTCAAATACATCGAGTCCGGCACCTGCTATCCAGCCTTCTTTTAATGCTTTTATTAAAGCGTTAGTATCAATAATGCTGCCGCGAGCAGTATTAATCAGGATTGCCGTTGGCTTCATGAGTTTGAGTCTTTCTTCATTAATTAAGTTTTTTGTCTGGGGAGTAAGTGATACATGAATTGTTATAACATCAGCTGTTCTCAGTACTGTTTCGAGATCATAATATTGGGCTTTGACTTCTTCCTCTATATCCCTATGACGCCTTCTACTATAGTAAATGATCTTCATGCCAAAACCGTAATAGGCTATTCTTGCAACAGCTTTCCCTATCCGGCCCATACCAATAACTCCAAGAACTTTGCCATGTAATTCTCGTCCTAGACACTCTTTCTTAACCCATTTACCATTTCTCATACTACGATCGGCATAGGATATTTTACGGAGAACAGCCAACATTAAACCAATAGTTAATTCGGCAACACTATTTGTAGAAGCATCAGGCGCATTATATACCGTTATGCCTCTTTCATCGGCTGCTTCAAGGTCTATGTTATCAAGGCCTACGCCTGCACGGCCAATGACTTTTAATTTTCCAGCGGCTTCAATAACTCTGCGAGTAACTAAAGGCTTACTACGCACAATTAATGCATCAGCATCCTTAATTAATTCAATTAGTTCACTCTCATCAGGATACTCCTTGACCACGACTTCAAAGCCGGCCTCCTTAAGCATTTTAATAGCTTTATTATGAATAGGAGCTGCAATTAAAACCTTCATATATAATCACCCTTTCCTTCGATTCCATATTCAATAGAAAGTAAGTATTAAATTTGATTCATACAATAGGTTATAAATTCCTACTTTCTTTACTATTGAATATTACAATTAGTATCTATAATTATGTCCTTGAGAAAACAAAGCATTCGATTGAGCATTTGTACTTAACCTATTTTACTCCTATTCTTCCAATTTTCTCCGGATTAGTTAATCCTGCTATGCTTAAAGCTAGATCTTTATCTCCAGTTCTCCTATATAGTTCATTAAATAATTGTTGTTGTATAAGATATAGCAGATCTTTCCTGACTAAAGCCATTGAGTCAACAAGATCTATTGGATGGGGAACACCATTTATACCGGTTATACTCGATATATAGGCTAATAATTTTTCTAGAGGATACTTATTGCTTGTCCAATATTCGATCTTAGTGGCAATCATATAGTATGATGGATTAAAAGCCTTATATACAATAACTCCGATATTTGATGAATTATCACTCTCACGTATAACACTTGTAATCCACGATAACCTCTCATTAAGAGCCTTCCATTCCCGTGGACTAAGTACGCCCTCATACTTATTGAGAAACTTCTTTATATAATAAATCAAATCAATATATAGACCAAGATCTATCCATTCACCGGGATTCAATATATATGTAGCCAAGGCTTTATCGTTGATAATAAGTTTATTATTAAGTAATCTAACAGCTATGTCTCGTCCATAGCTTCTTTTAATAACACCTATTAATGCAGTATTTGTCTCTTGAGCAAGTCTAAGGATTTCACTAGTTATTTCAATAATTCTCTTATATAGCTTCATAATATAGCTTTCACGGCTAAACCGAGAACTATATCCCGGGGGAGTCCTTGGGAAAAGCTCTCCATCAATAAGTATTAGATCAAGATCTATTTCTCCATTCTTCTTGCTCAAAAGTACTTGTCTAATAAATTCTCTTTCATAGATCTTGGACAAGGGCTTGGCAATAGCTTCTGTCCGATCAGTGAATCGAATGTATCCAACACTGTCAAAAACCGGGTATTCACCGTATGAACTACATCCCTGAAAAACATGCGATCTAATTATTACTAGTAGTCTGCCGCCTGTAAGTTCTAGAGGAGGAGATGTAAAGCCGGTATCTATGGCTACTAAGCATGGCTTTAAACCAGTATATTTAGGGATCTCCTTTAATATATTCTCCTTAAGAAGACTATTTCTAATACTGTCCCTATTCTCTATCAAGCTACGAATATTATATGAATTAACTATTCTCTCTACTTCCCTTTCAATACCTTTCACAACAATAGAGGGAATAGGTTCTTCATAAAGCTTATCATCAACTGCCTCTTCAAGAAATCCCTTATGTTCTTCCAATACTCATCTAACCTCCTTAACTCTTAATAAAACAGGTATCTTTAGTGGATTCATAAGACCTGCTAGATAAAACTCTCTTCTGGCTAAGGCAGCTAATGACTGTTCAGTTATACCTGCTAAATCCATGTATCCTTTAAGCTCATTGTAATCATTTGGTGTCTGTAATTTGCTAAAGAACCATGTATTAATATTACTACGTATTTCTGGATCTATATCCATAATCCTCTGAGTAGCAAGAATTAAGCCGAATCCCCATTTCCTACCTTCACGAGCTACACGTGTAAGTGCGTAATGTGCTTCACCACAATTCCTACATGCATAATTATGTGCTTCATCAACGACCACTAATGTATCTATAGATGCTTTATTGGTCTCAATTCTTTTCCAGAGCTCATATACTACTCCGGCTACAATGTATCTGCGTGTAGCAATATCTTCAGTACTTAGATCTACTATAACGATCCTGTCTTTCCAAGCACGATCTACTATATCTCTTGGCAATAGATTGCGATTACTTAATGTAGTAAAGAATCCATCTCCAAGCTTAATATCAATAGCTACTCCAAGCCTAATTTTGGAACTCTCTCTACCTCTTAATTCTTCCACGGCATCCATTGCAACTCTTCTAAATACACTACGATCCCATTTAATGGGATGTCTAGCCATAGTTTCAAGTAATTTCTCAAAATCAATACTATTTAGAAAATCACTAAAATCACCATGCTCATCATATATCCTTTTTTGTTTATACCTATGTACAGTTGTTGTATCGCTTGACCTCTTTAGTTCATCAATAATTTTCCTACCTTCCGCAAGAGAATTATAGTATTCAAATATGTACTTAAGAATAGAATAGAGGATATATGGTTCGTAGGTAGGCTGATAAAGACCGGTACGCGAAAGCATTAGATCGGCTATTAATGAAATATCAAGTACAATATTCGATGCATTAATAATATTATTCTCATAATAAGGGGCATAATCTAAGCCAGTATGATCAAACACTATAATTTTATAAGCAGTCTTCTCAAGAACTTCATCAATAAGTGCACGTACTAACCTGGATTTACCGGTTCCTGTTGCCCCAACAATCCCTACATGATAAGTAATCCACATAGGATCCAATGGTATATCTATACCACTATATTTATGGTAGCCTATCCTCAGACCTTCACCAAGATCCAGTCCTAAGTCATTTGATGACTCAATAACATAGACCCTAGAGCCCGGGTTCGGAGGTAAATCAACTTCTCTAAGCTTATTACCACGTATAATTCCTATTAGAGCCGAGTACCCACTACTATGTGGTAAAGTCCCGGTTTCAACGAGTTCAGGATTATCAACATAGCTTGTTCTACGGTAAATATTTAGGAAAGGCTCATAGCGTTTAACTCCTCTAAGGACACCAAGATATTTTAACTCGCGTTTACCATCCTCTATAAGAACTAATTGCTCTTCTTTGGCTAAGTGCTCCACTTGATCCCATATAATAACAGGAGCATATAGTGTGGTGGAACCACTTCCAACAAGGCCTACTAGTTGCATTACTAACCAGCCTCCAATATAGACTAGGACTAGGGTATATAAAGTGTATAGACCCTAATATGAATATCAAGATCCGGTTATTCAGTGTAAGAATTAAGAAAAATAAAAGATACGTATTATCTCTTAGATTTAAGATACTCAATGACTTCCTTTAGATTCTTAAATAATTCATTAATATCTTCATCTGTTATATAACCCATATGGCCTATGCGGAAAGTATATTCCTTAACAGGTCCATAACCCTTAGCTATTTCGATACCGCGTTTTCTCATCTCATTATATACATCAATACCCTTTATACCAGGAGGTGTCTTGACAACTGTTATTGTTGGACTATAATAGCCTGGCTTAGCAAATAATTCGAGGCCGAGATCAAGTACTCCTCTTCTAATCTTTTCAGCTCTATTCTCGTACATTTTAAGCCATACATATTTTCCTCCCATTTTCTCAACGATTCGCAGAGCTACATTCAATCCAGCAATCTGTGGTATTGGGGGCGTGGACGGTGTACTCCATTGTTTATCAAGATATTTACGATACAATAATAGATCGAAATACCATCCACGATCGCTTATTTTCTTAGCCTTTTCAAAAACTTCTTCACTAAAGCTTGCCATGGCAAGTCCTGGAGGTACGCCAAAGGCTTTTTGACTACTGGCAAAAACAATGTCGAGACCCCAGTCATCAACCTTTATATCGGCAGCACCCATAGCAGATACAGCGTCTACGAATACAAGTTTTTCATGTTCTTTTGCTACTTTGGCAAGTTCCTTCAATGGATTAAGAACGCCAGTACTAGTTTCATTATAGGTTATAGTGACAGCTTCAACATCAGGATTCTTTTTTAATGCTTCATCAAGTTCTTCTGGTAGTACAGGTTCACCAGGTTTTTTCTCTAAAACAATAGCTTTTCTCCCATTCCATTCAACAACATCACGATATCGATATCCAAACGCACCAATTATCGTGACGAGAACTTTGCCCCCAGGTGATACAGCACTTCTTATACTAGCCTCCATAATACCGGTACCGCTACTAGGGAATAACATTACAGTAGACTTTTTTGCCTCTAGAAAATCAGCCAGTCTTTTAACGGTATCGCGATGTAATTCACTATACTCGACGGATCTATGGCTAAACATTTGTGCTTTCATAACTTCAAGGACTTCTGGGAAACAAGCTACTGGTCCTGCTGTAAAGAGTTTTAAGGGCCTTGGCCACATAATCCTTAATACTTCTTCAACTACATCTCTATACTTCATAATAAGCACCTGAGTTCTCTCTTCTAATTTAGAGCTATAGACTCCAATGACATATAAAGATATCTTGTTAAACATAGTTTAGCCATGTCCTAAGGGAATATGTTATAACCTATTTTTCTCTCTAATTAATTAATGGGGAATAATTTTGAATATTGGAGATAAGAAGGTTAATTGGCTTTCGTATTTTAGCCTCAATAATATAGAGCTTGACATTCTTTTGAATACTATTGACATAGTATTTAATGAAGGTAGGGTTTGTAAAATAAGTGACTATGTTGAGAAAACTGTATTTGAGAAACTTAATCCAAACTTGGTTGAGAAACTTCGTTCAAAGGGAATACTCAAGTCTTTTACGAAGCATGGAGAAACATTTTATACAGTCACAACTAGAGGTCTTAAAGCTTTTTTCGAGGTTATTTCGCCACTTAATAAAATCATTATCAAATATCCAGGGCTGGATTCAAAGGCTCTTGCACAAAGGATATCAAAGTATATCATATATGGTGGTGTCCATAAGGTATATAGTATACATGAGAAAATCGTTGATAAGATTCTAAAGATCATGTCTAACGCAGGCTTTATTGTTGAAAAAGAATCAAGATATTATCCTGCTAACCTTAACGATAGATTAAAGGCATCTATACAATTTATTGAGAGGGTGTCATCTCATAGTTTTTTACGTAATATAGGTGATATTGCACAATTTATTATTAGATCATTAAGATTGCCTAAGGAGAAAGTTAATGATATTATTAGTGGTGCATTATACTCTAGTTTACTAGCTAGTGGAAGGGGTCCTAGGAAAACAATTGTTGATTTACTTCCAAGTTTAAAGGCTAGAATAAATCAGTGTATAAGAGAGGGTAAGCTTTTAGATGCATCTGCTTATTCAAGTCTAGCACTTTATTTAATGAAGGCATTATCAAAAGATCTCGGATCGATAAACAATCTGGAAAACGCATATAATTCAATGCAGATCGAGTTATATGAGCTCCTCGGAGACTATTTTTATCATAACCTTAGCTTTGATACAGCTATGATGTTCTATGGAAAAGCTATTGCATTTGCCAAAGATAAACCTGAATTTGTTAAGAACATTCATAGAATCAAGGCCAAGTACATGCTTAGTAGAGCTAGGAGCTTGGCAACTAGAAAACGATTTGGAGAAGCAATATCAGAACTTGATAGACTTATAGAGTATTATAAGAGTATTGGACTAATGAGGGAAGCTGATATAGCCTTAGCTCTTCGAAGAGAGTATCAAGGTGAAGTGAAGGTTCTTAGAGGTAAAAGTTGTATAGCTCACGGTTTATTTGAAGAAGCAGCCGCGATCTATAATAGACTGGGATCACGATACAGTGGTAAGGCTTTGGCTGCTCATTGCAAGGCATTAATTAGCCGTGGCGAATGCGAGTTACTTGTTAACAAGAATCCTGAGGCAGCAATATCTATTCTTGATGAAGCAGCTAAGTTAGCTGATCAGATTCTAAGTCCTCATTTAAGAAATGCTGCTTTAAGTCTTTACTATGAGGCTCATGCAAGAATTAGTGTTGAAAAGGGCGAACTGCTTGAAGCTAGTAAGGACTTTATGGAAGCAGCTAAATACTATAACTCTAGAGGTCTTATCAAGAGATCGTTATTAAGTAATGCCAGGGCTCGAAAGTTCATGGGTTTCTACCATGTATTTAATGATGAATATAATCATGCACATAATGACTTTGTGGAGAGCTATCATACGTATATTAGTCTACTTAATAGACTTTATAAGTATTTGACCTTTAAACATAAAATCAATTCCTATTTATTAGGAGAAGCTCTAAAAGGTGTTCTCGACACCAGGGCTTTCATAGAATTGCTTGATGCATTGAAAATTGTTGAGGAATCAATAATACTTGCGCCGGCAATAATTGATAAACTGATAGAGAAGGCTATGAATACTAATCATTATCTTATAGAAGCTAATAGAGATGTAGAATATAAGCTTGTTTCTAATCTAATAGATATTCTGCATACACTTAAAGAAAGATCAGGGGTTAAGGATTTGGAACATAAGATTATCTTAATTGAACAAGAGCTGAGAACTTTACAGGAAACCTATATGGGAAGCGGTAGAGAACCTAGAAAGGAATCAATAGCTAGAATACTAATTGCTATATTAACAAGGATTAAGTATAGTCTAGAAACAATAACGCATTACATAGATGAAATATAAAAAGGATGTATGTCCCGGCGCGCACACCAGGTTCATCCAATTCCCAGTACGGGAATGTCCCCGGTGTGAGGAGGTACCAGGACATCTATTTAGTATATTTATATTTCATCTTTATTTAGAATTATCGTTTTATCACTCAGTAATCTTTATGAAGAATACAAATTTAATATATAGTTCTAAGACAAGGACTAATATTATGATTATTAATTTTATGCTCTGTAAAAGTGTTCCAAAATAATTATTAAGCCATCTTGATGGTGAGACTTTACGATACCTCATTAATTTTCTACTATATGCTGATATAAATTTTATAATATAAGGAGTACTAGTGATAAAGGAATATAAACCAGTTACATCAACATTTTCAACGATCTTAAACATTAATGCTTGAGATCGGATGGCTTCCCTGATATTCTCTAAGTATGATGTTAAACGCCATCTATCAATACATCAATAAACATTATATAGGCCATGTATTATGCAGATAATGAATAATAACAAATGATATAAGCGCATGGGATAAAGTTACTAGGGCAGATTAAATATCTAAATATTTATAGACAATTAACTTGAGGACGATGATTGGGTTACGCACAACTGAAAAGTGATGATGCCTGCCTCACTGAGTCCGTTATTATTGTTTAGAAGGTTAAGAGTGGCTCGGTACGCGGCCTCTTAGCCGCATCTCTTTCCTCGGCCTACCCACGGGCTTTGGGGAAGGTACCTCATCGCCTGATTATACTTTATCCTATGCCTGGATTTAATCCTTTTTTAGAAGACATATAGTCATTCCTATCATATTATGTTTATGTGGATATATTCTTATACATTTTCTTAATTCTTCGTCTTCTATAATATTCTTGTAACTTGTAATTCCATTACTCCATTCAAATAGTTTCTTAGATGGTTCAACTAGTTCGATATCTTCATATTTTTCAATGATCTTTGATACTACATATTCATTCTCTTCTGGAGCAATACTGCATGTTGTATAAACTAATAATCCATTATTGTCTAGTAACTCAATACCTGCTTCCAATAATTCTATTTCCCTAGCAACAATCCTTGCCAAATCCTTTTGACTAGTCTTTCGTTTTCTAGATGGATCAAGCATTATGGTGCCTTCAGCACTACATGGTACATCTAATAATACCTTCTTAAACTTCTTGTTAACTAGCCTTGGAAATTTCCTGAGATCGCTCCATGTAACAATGATGTTTTTAAAACCCATACGTAATACATGTCCTATAAGTGCCTTAATCCTGTATAGGACAAGGTCATTAGCTATAACTAGTCCCTCACCAAGCATTAATTGTGCAATATGGGTTGCTTTACCACCTGGAGCAGCGCATCCATCCAATACCTCTGTTTTCTCACCGCGTTCAACCAATAATAGTGCAGGAATTAATGGTGCCGCATCACGATGTACATAGTAATAGCCTTTTAGATATTCATGAGTTGCTCCTATACTTGGTCTTTGTGGTTGCCTAATCAACCGGTATCCATGGATACTCCATGGAAGGTATTCTAAGTGGAATCCAAGATTTTCAAGTCGATTAATAAGCCATTTACAATTTACAAGCAAGTCGTTACATCTAATAACCGGCTTTACTTTTTTCTCGAAAGATTCAAGCAATTCAATTGTTTCATCATAGCCGAATAACTTGAGATATCGTTCTATCATGTATGGAAGATAGCCATATTTTTTAGCAAGTTTATATGCATCTGAAGATATTTTAGTAATTCTTATTTCATTATAGACGTTTTTCCAGTCAATCTTCAGAAAAATCACCTTCAATAAAAACATCATAGTCAATAGGATTCTTTATCGATAACATCTTGTCTCTCTCAATAGGCTTCCATCCATATTTTTTAGCATCTTCCATTATTAAACTAATTATTGTAAAGGCCTTTATAGCATATTCAAATTCCTCGGGAAAAACTTGCTTAGGATTTATTCCACTTGTTATTGCATTAAGGTGATCCCTGATCCACTTGCACTGTAGCCCTACTCTTAGTGTATGATCACTGTAATTTACTATTAATGGGTACATTTTACATGATAATGGATGTTCTCCATGTATTATACATTGTGATTCTTTATTAAACGGACATCTGTTTCCTATGACCCACTTGTATAGAAGAACTATATGTTTTTCACTTAATGGATCATAGTACATAATCTCAGGAATAAATCTAAGCTTATTAGTACCATATTTAGAAGCTATCTTTTCTAACTTTCGTTTCTCCCAAGGGAATACTTTGGGATAATCTTCTGGATCAGTAAATGTACAGCAATCACTACATCTATAACATTTAAAAGTTAACGACACCTGATTACACACCATTTTAGACTATACGTCCTCATAGTTAAAGAAATTAATCCTGTAATTCTCTAATGATCATGATTTTTATTTTGATCTTATTTAAACATCTGTTTTAAAACTTCATTATTAGATTGGGTAAAGCATATTTACCGTATTACGTAGACTTAATAAAATAAATAGTTGTTAGAGGGAATTGGGAACGTGTCATCTACTATTTCGTATAGGGCATTATTTATTGATGTTGGTAGTAGGAAATACTGGGTTAAGGAATATCCGCTTGATCTTGTATGGGGACCTATAGATCTTGGTATAGAGATCCATTATAGAGAACTTAAGACTTATAGAAAGCCTATTTACAGTCCTGATAATGCCCTTGTTATTGGAAGAGGGGTTTTTGCTGGAACTAAATTGTATGGAGTACATCGACTTATAGCTTGTTTTAGAAGTCCATTAACACGTGGTTTCCATGTAGCTACAGCTGGTGGAGCTGCATACCAGTTTAGAATAAATGCTGATGCTTTAGTTATAATAGGCTATAGTGAGAGACCATTAATATTAAAGATATATGATAGTGGTGATGGAGAACCTAGAGTAGAGTTTATCGAGATAAGTGAAGAAGAAGTTGAGTCCATTTGGAGAGGTTATGGAGGACATAAAGGAGTATATGCATTACAGCAATGGCTATCTGAAAAACTTAGTGACTTCTATCAGAAGTATGACGGTAGAAGTATACTTGTTGGGCCAGCATCTAAGTATACAAGTCTTGGAGCCTTGGTGTCAATAACTCTGCATAATGGCAAGATGGATTTAGGAAGCGAAGATTTTGCAGCTAGAGGGGGTCCTGGTAGCGTATTATACAGGGCTCATCATGTAGCAGCTATAGTATATGGAGGAGCTTATGATGTTAGTAAGAATAGGCCTAAGGAATTAAATGATCTTAGGTGGATTAATCAATGGTTCACTAAAAATGCTGGAAATAACTATCCATTTGTAGTGATTAAGGCAGGGACAAAGTATCGCTATGATGAGAAGATAGGAACTGGAGGCACATTTGGTGGTAATTATCCAAGCCTCAAGGTTACAACTCCAATGTTTAACTTCAATACAATCTATACTCCTAGAGATGTTCGTGAGAAACTGCATGAAATTATTATGAAGTATATGTGGGAGCCATTTAATAAAGAAGCTATAGAAACAAGGTCTTGGAAGACATGTGGTGAACCATGTCCAATAGCTTGTAAGAAAGTTCGAAAGGGCAAGTACAAGACTGATTATGAACCCTATGAAGGAATGGGCCCATTTATCGGTGTTTATGATATACATTTGATTGAGAAAATCGTGGAACTTGCTGATGCCTATGGATTCGATGCAATCGAATTAGGCCATGTTATAGCTTATGTATTTGATGCCATTGACAAAGGTCTTTTAAGACCTGAAGAGGCTGGTCTTCCATCGAAGCCTTATTTCAATCCTATTGACTTTAGACTAGAATATAGCAAAGTAAATACAGAGCTTGCAATAAGAATTGTAGAAGATCTTGCATGGGGTAAGCTACCAATAATAAGACTTATTGGAGAAAGAGGCATTAGATCGGCATCGAAAGTACTTAATGTACTATATAGGGAAAGGGTTGAAGCACTGGGCAGAAAATTCGAGGATCTAGCAGTATATGCATTATTTGGTGAGGAGGGCCATATAGCTCCAAATTATTACTGGACCCCGGGCATGGTAGCTCCATTACCAGTACTTGGTAGATATTGGACATTGTATGCAGGAGTCTTTCTAGAACCGGAGGAATTTGCGCAAAAGAGTTTTGAAAGAGCATTAATGGAATACTTTGACGACAATTCTGGTATGTGTCGTTTCCACCGCAAATGGGGAGAGAAGTATTTGCCAAAACTATTAGAAGAACTCTATGGACTACCTAATGTTATTGAGAGAGTTAAGCAGAGGTATCGTGAGATCATGAGATACCAGGAGCTTGCAGGAGCTTATCCAGTATTCTGGGATAATGAGAAAATAATTGACTTCATGGCTTTAGCTGCTAAGGAATATGCTAATGAGGAGTGGACTAAGAAGTTTGAAGAAGATAAGTATATGGCCTCCAGGGAGTGGTGGAATAGATTTTATGATAAACTAAACGAGCTAATAGCCAAGTGAGCTATATAGTTTTTCTTCGTAAATAATATTTCTTCTTAAGATCTTATTTATCTCAGAATGTTTTATATTTGTGTTATTGCACAAAATTTTCTAGGTGAAAATACATGAGTGGTTATGGAGGAGGCTATAGTAAGAGAAAGGGGAGTCGAGGTAGAGAAAGAGGAGCTAGTGGACGAGGCGGATATGGACGAGGAGGTGGAGGAGGACCACCACCATGGGCCGGGCAAGGCCGTGGTAGATGGAGAGGTAGTGGATTCCAGGGACCCGTGTCGGGGCCTATCCAGGGCTTTCAGGCCATGTCCCATGGTGTTGTGAGGATACTAGCTACTACACTTGATAACCGTGGTTTAGAATCAACGATATCTCCGATGTTTGCAAGATCTCCGTATATTACTATAGTTGATATAGTCAATGGACAGATTTCAAATGTTGATTCCCTACAAAACCCATATGCTCAGGTACCACAAGGAGCTGGCAGATTATTTATACAATGGATAATGTCAAGTGGAGCTAAAGCAGTAATAACTTCAAATATAGGGATGAATAGATCTCAAATATTACAGCAAAGCGGTATAAATGTACATATAGTACCTGCTGGCACTAGGCTAATTGATGCCCTTAAAAGTCTTGGATACATAAAATAGTATTTGATTAAGGATAAAGAATCAATGGTGTATGTATTGTCGGGGCCTCCATGGAGATGGCATTGGGGGAGACATGGTAGGGGTAGAAGGCCAAGGCCTAGGCATATATGGTTTATGCCTCGCACGGTAACATTTATACCGTTCAATGAATTTGGGGAAGCAATTGAAGCAGAACCAATATATTTAATGCCTGATGAACTAGAGGCTCTAAGACTTGTTTATTTCCAAGGTCTTACACAGGAAGAGGCTGCTAAGAGAATGAATATATCTCGTGGAACACTATGGAGAGCACTTGATAATGGTAGGAAGAAACTTATAAGAGCATTAATTGAGATGCGCCCAATAGTACTTGTAACACCATCAGCTTCCCCGCCTAAACAGGTGTAATTAATGGGTCATTATATTTCTATAAAAATACTAATAACGACCATGATTTCTATCATAATAATTGTTTCACTGATCCTATTAACTGTAAAGTCTCCGGAGATAAAAAGCCAATATACACCTACAACAAAGACCCGGACTAATCAATCATTAAAGTTAAAGCCTATAAAACAATGTAATGTGACAATAATTGTAGACAATAATCCGGATAAGAATTTAATCGCTGTATGGGGTTTAAGTATACTTATTGATGTACCTGGTTTTAGGATTTTATTTGATACAGGTCCTGATCCAGAGAGTCTTAAAAACAACATGGAGGCTCTTGGAATTGATCCAAGATCTATAGATATTATCGTATTATCACATGAACACGGAGATCATGTAGGTGGCTTATCATTTATTGCTCATGTTAACCCAGGCATTAGAGTTTACATACCAAGTAGTATGAGCAATAGTGTTAAGGATCGTATTAGAAGTTTAAAGGTTGAGGTTGTTGAGATTGATAAGACAACGGTTATTGCCGATGGTGTGGCTATTATTGGTGAAATATACGGTCCTCCATGGGAGCAGGCCTTAGCAGTATATGTTGAGGGTAAGGGTTTAATTGTATTTGTAGGTTGTAGCCATCCTGGAGTTGTAAATATAGTTGGTAAAGCCATTAGTGATCTTGGTGTTAAGACATATATGGTTATTGGTGGTTTTCATATGGCTGAAGCATCATTTAATGAGTGTCAAAGGGTTATTAATGAGTTGTTAAGTTATGGTGTAGAATATATTGCTCCAATTCACTGTAGCGGTGATACTATTAGATCAATTCTGGCCTCTGACTATCCTGATCACTATATTGAGTTGCATGTAGGCGATCATATACAATTATAATTCCTCTAATAGATTTCTGTGCATATGCACAAAATTTATAACGGATTTAGGGCAACCTAATACTTGGTGATAAGATATGGCGTGGTCCTTCCCAGGATGGGGTTGGAGAGGAGGACGAGGATGGGGAGGAGGCTATAGATGGGGCTGGAGTGGACCGTGGCCTGGCAGAGGCCCATTTAGTTACCTTCCACCATGGCAAAGACCCGGATGGATATTTGGACGCGGTGCTTGCTGGTGGCTATTCGGGTATCCTTGGGGCCCTAGATGGTATTATCCATACTACTATCCATGGACACCATATCCTATGTATCCATACTATCCATTGCCTAGGTACTATCCAATGTATCCATGGCCGTGGTGATCGTGTATGAGTTGGTGGGACTATTACATATATTCACGGCCTCCATATTGGTATTATCCACCAATACCGCCTGACCCAATGTATCTCATGACTACTGCCTATCAATGGCTAATAATACCATACTATTACATGCTTACACTAGAAATGTATCGTGCAATAATAGATATCTGGAAAAAGAGTATTGAAAATCTAACCAAGATGACTGAGTTAAAGCAATAATTATATGGGTGATTAATTATGAGCTACTGGTGGTACCGATTTATGAGGAAATATATGTGGTATCCACCTCCATTCCCACTAATGTATCCAATGCCATATCAGCCACAATATCCCATACAACAACAAGCGATACCTCAACAATCGCAACAGCAACAGATACAACAGCCTCAGCAAATGCAACAACCCATGTACTCATCCTATCCAATGTATCCACCTCCACCATACTACCCACCTCCACCTCCGCCACCGCCAATGACTCCTGAAGAAGAACTAGCAATGCTAGAAGAATATAAGAAGGCACTAGAAGAAGATCTAAAGGAAATACAGGATGAATTAAAGAGTATAGAAGAGAGGATTAATGAGCTTAGGAAAATATTGAAGAAAGACTAAAGTATTTTTTTACATATTCTTGCAGAAATCGTCCGTAAATATTCTTTTTAATAATGGCCTTGATCTATAAATAATTATGTGTTTAAGACTAACTTGTATCCCAATTATTACCTAACAATCACTACAGTAACTGGAGCATTTATAGCTACAGTCAAAGCTTTACTTCCTATTGTTAATTCGCTAGATACAGTTCTCCCTCTTGCTCCTAATATGATCATATCATATCCTCCCTCTGCAAGTTCATCAAGTATCCCCTTAGCGGTACTTTCAATAGCTGGATCAACTTCTTTTTCTTTATATTCAGCTGATAATCCTTTTTCCTCAATCCTTTTCTTAGCCTTTTCCAATGGATTAAAACTAGGCTCATAGCCCTTGGGTTTTACATACAGTACTGTAATCTTAGAACCATAGTGTCTAGCAATATCTATAGCGAATTCAAGAGCTCTAAGACTGGATTCGCTACCATCAACTGGAACTAGTATTTTCCTGTACAAAAAGCTAATTTCATAAGTTGGAGCCTCACGATAAGCAACCATCCCAACCACCATCATATGTTATATTTTCTAACCTATATAAAGACGTGTATGTTCCGAAAATTGTAAACTATGAACTAGATAAGTTTACCTTTAATGCCTAGGACTTTATTAGTCAATTTAAATGACTCCATAGGATCATCTACTATCCCAGTTAGAGCCCTTATTGCATCAATATTTTCTGGAACTACTATAGACTCCTGATGCACTGCTTGTATAAGCATAAGCTCTTTTCCACTAGCATATAATGAATCTTTCCAGACTATGAGCTCCGGTATATCATATCTATAGCGTCCAAGATCTCTTGCAACCTCTACTAGTTCAGCTGTACTCTTTATACCGGTGGTTCCTGAATCTATTAATGCAATTCTTTCATTATGCTCTAAAGCATCAATAACATAGTCAATATTAATTTCCTCCTTAAACCATATGTTGACTATATGTACATGCATTAAAGTAGTCGGTACAATAACAGCTGACGTTACTATATCTAGCCATGGAAGAACGGTCTTAACATCAATACCGTGATGACTCGGGATACTAACAGGATTAGGTACTATAGCATTAACTGGTCCACGTTTTATTTCTTTAGGATCAGCAGCTCGACGAATAATAACTGCACGCACACGTTCAATAGGATAGTAATTATTTAGTGTACATATAATTCTTAATAATCCAGTTGTATTACAGCTGACTACACGTACACTCTCCTTACCTAGGGCATCCTTATAATTGCATAGTGTGTTAAAGCTTATATCAGCGACTTCAGGCTTTTCACCGCCCTGAAATACCATTTTGACGCCGTATTTACGATACATTTCCTTGTATTTTAGACCATATCCTCCGGGTGTAGTATCTATAACAACGTCGATTTCTGATAACAGATCTTCTATTGTGCCATCAACTTCTATTCCATTCTTCCTAAAAAGATCTATTCGTTCACTTAATGTATATAATTTGTAACCTTTAGATCTAGCAATTAATGCTCCATAGTCAGGCGTGATCTTAGCTACACCTACAAGCTCCATATCAGGCATTTTTGAAACAGCATCTGCAACACGTTTACCTATAGTTCCATATCCATTAATACCTACTTTCACAGTCATGGAACACACCCGAGAAATACCAATTTTAGATTAATCGAGTTTTAATATTACCAGCCCAGGAAGAGTTTAGCAGACATGGCTAGTGCCTCCAGTGCCGGCAATGGTTCTCCTGCTAGAAATAGCAACAAGGCATTGCCACCTGTTGAAATATGTACTTTACTCTCATCAATTTCTTCCTCCTTTACTAAAGAAGCTAGATGTCCTCCGCCAATTAATATAAATGCATTACTATTGAAAGCATATTTCAATAGCGTATCAGTACCTCTACGGAATCTTTCATCCTCAATAACTCCTGCGGGACCCCTCATAACAATGATCTTTGCTTCTTTAATAAATTCGTTATACATAGATAGCGTATTAGGTCCAAGATCCATTATTCTCCCTGTAATTTTCCCAATACTTTCCTCTTTAACTTCGCCATCACTACTTAGTGTTACGAAATCTATTGGTGTCTCAATTGGAGCCCCTCTAAATAGTACATGCCTAACCCTAGGTATTAATGTAAGAATACCCTTTTCTTCAAGAAATCTTAGATTATCAATGCCTATATTGATGCCTTTAGCGACCAAGAAGAGTTGCGCGAGAATACCAGTAGTTAATATACGATCAGCCATTTTACTTGTTACAAGATGCTCAATAACACGTACAAGATCATGTACCTTTGCCCCGCCTAATATAAATATTCTTGGAGATTCCATCCTATCAAATACTTTTCTTAGAGCATTAACTTCTTTCTCAAAAACCGGTCCAGCGGCACTAGGTAAAACTAGTGGAAAGCCTACGAGGCTTGGCTGACTTCTATGTGATGTAGCAAATGCATCATTTATATAGGCATCAAATAAAGGCCCTAATCTTCGTACGAGAAACGTATTAGCTTGCCTTTCAGGAATGGCTTCAATAAGCTCTTCAGATACGAATCTTAGATTATCAAGTAATATTACTTCACCTGGTGAAAGTTTCTTAATCTCCTCTCTTGCAGCAGGTCCCATAACATCTTCTACGAACTTTACTTCGATACCACTATATTTACTAAGTAGTTCAGCATGTCTATTTAGGGGTACAAAATCGTGTTCTCCGGGCCTCCCCTGATGCGATATAGCTACAACTGCTGCATGGTATTTTTCAGCTAATGTACGTATTGTTTTAGCATGTACTCTTATCCTACGGTCATCTATTATGTCTCCAGTATCAGGATCAATTGGTACATTAATATCTATTCTAACTAGTACCTTCTTATCATAAACATCTATATCGCTAAGTGTAGGTATTCTTGGTAGGACAGGTTTCGCCATACTCTCTCCCGTAGACATATATGACTGCCCAAGTATATAATAATAGCTTAATATTGCATGTAGTTATTACATTATAGAATATAGAATTATTTAGTCGATATAATTTTTAACAGTACCGGGGTTGACAAGCTCGTTATATAAATCAGTAGTAAAGCTCCAAGGTAAAGCTCCATAGGTAATAAACCCATTGTTAATCCTGTTGCTGCTATAACTAGATCAACTCCAGCACGAGGCATCATTCCTATACCTATAGTTAACGAAGAACGTGGGTCTAGTCCGTATAAAAGAGCCGCAAGACCACATCCAATGACCTTACCTATGATCCCTGCCATGACAAGGCTTAAAGCAACAAATAATGCTTTATCAACATCTATAGTTGATACTATGCTCCATGGATCTAGTAGAAGGCCTGCATATACAAAGAAGAATGGACTTATAAAGTTTACTAAGAACATATAATGGTGTCTTAGATTTTTTGAACGAGCTGTTGATGCAAGCGCTATACCTGCAAAATACGCGCCCACTATAGGTCCTAGACCAAATATGGCGGATATAGTTGCAAAACCAATGCCTATAATTAATACATGCGTTAATACTGCCCCGCCTATATGACTTTTTACAATAAATTTCGATACAAAGGTATCTCCATATTTATATAGTAAATAGAATCCGCCTAGAATAATTGCAAGTCCTAAAATAGTATGTAAAACGGATCCAAGTTGTAGAACCCCATATGTTGCGATTGAGGAAGCGATAGCATACAATATCATTGCATATACATCATCTGCAATAGCAGCACCAACAATTATCTCACCAACCCTTGTACGTAATACACCGAGTTCCATTAAAGTTGCTACAGTAACACTAACACTCGTAGGTGCAAGTACTACTGCAATAAATAAACTTGTTATCCAGCCGTATCCGAATAGCGATGAAACTAGTAATGCTAGTGCAAATGTAGCTATAACGCCTCCCATAGCAACAACCATAGCTTCAATGCCGTAAACGCGTAATTCCTCAATTGATGATTCCATGCCAGCTAAAAAGATCAATACAACAATTCCAAGCCAACCAACAACAGCTACATTAGCTGGTACATGGATTAGGCCTAAAATAGTTGGCCCAACAATAATTCCCGCTAATAGATCTCCGAGCAGAGGTGGTTGTTTAAATCTTACAACAACTTCTTCAAGGATCTTTGCAAATATCAAGACTATTGCTAAGTCAATAAGAATTACAACCTCTTCATTCATTAAGTCCACCGGTAGTACTAAGGATATTCTAACATGATATTCTATCATATGGTAAAGTATATAAATAATATAAGACTTAGGTAAGGATAAAGATGTAAAAATGTTAGAGGCCCAATTATGCCTTATCTTGTTAAAGTGGATCTAAACAAGTGTATAGCTTGTGGTTTAGCATGGACTATATGTGATAAAGTATTTGAACCCGATCCTGAAACGGGTAAAACAATTATAAAAAGTGATTATAAAATTGAGGAAACAAGTGATTATTCCCTAGGATTAATACCAGATGAACTATATGAATGTGTGAAGAATGCTGCGGAAAATTGTCCTGTTCAGGCAATCTCTATTGAAGAAAAATGAACAATAGTAAATTTACTCAGTAGATCTTAAAGGAATAATTTTAGCTTTTTTAGAAATTATAGCCGATACACCTTCCGGATCAATGATTATGATTGTAAAGGGTTTAGCAACATTTCTAGCCTCTTCTAACTCCTTGATTTTTTTCTCGCAATTCTCCCTAGGAGCATCCGGTGATGAGCATAGAAATTTTGTTTTCTCAATAATATCCAATATGATTCCTTCAACCGTTGTTATGTATCCTCTAGATGCAGGACCCGGCGTTATCTCTACACCTAGTTCTGGTATTTTAATTGATGCAGTACTAGCTCTAATAACAAGAGCGTTTTCATCACCTGGTTTTTCAACATTATATACTATTTTGCGAGGGTCTCGCGGTTCTGCAAGTCTTACATCACTAAACTTATATCTACAATAACTACATGTCCCACTAGCTATCAATACCTTGCCAACCAGCGGCATTTCATATAAAAATTCTTCGATCTTCATCTTTTTTCTACAAGAGGGACAATCTATTTCGTATTCTAATATTTTTTCTAAATTTTCTCCATGCAAATTCTTTAATCACCAATTATAATATTTAGAGATACAATTAACTATAAATTCCACTATAAATTAATCATTTTAGAAAGTATAGAGTCATTAGGTAGATAACGTGAAAAAATATATGATAGCATTAGTATTATTATTGGCGTTTTTAGGTGGATTAGTTAAAATCATTGGTGGATTTATCTATGGATCTAAGGCCCTATATGTTGATGCATTAACATGTATAGCTAATTTCATAGCTTTAGTTTCAACAATATACTACTATAAATTGAGCCTTCTACCCCCGGATCTCGATCATCATTATGGTCATTATAAATTGGGATTCGGAGGAGCCCTTATATCAGTCATGGCATATTCCTTTGTTGCTGGCCTAGTTATCTCAAGACTATATACAATTGAACCATATGAAGTCCGTATTGGAGCCCCTGTTTTCGCATTATTAGGCTTTATACTCTATGGACTAGCTATTATAGTAGCTCGTAGAATAAGTGAGTTCTTCGGCCCATATTCCATATTTACTGTAAGTGAATTAATTGAGAGCATAGTAGTAATCACAGCTAGTTTAGCAGGTGCGTTATTTAGCTATTTTATAGACTACATAGGTGCATTAATACTTGTAGCATATATCTTTATTGAATTATACAGTACATCTAGAGATCTACTAGTTAGCTTAAGCGATATAGCACCGCCTAAATCATATATAGAGTCTATCAAGAGATTCCTCGAATCAAAGGGATTTATTGTAGATCAAATAAAGGTAAGGAGAATACACACTAATTTAATGCATGGAGACATAGTTATATCGGTATCAGATCATTATACAGTAGATGAGATTAGGGAATTAATCAAAGAATTAAAGAAGGATCTACTAAGTAAATTTAAACTAGATGCATCAATTGAGATAAGATAAACTATCTAGCATCCTTAACAAAGACATTATTTCTTTCAATAATCCATGTCTAATTGATTTACAAATAAGTATGCTTATATCGATCCAGTGCCTTAATACAAGTAGAGCATCATAGGCCTTTATCACATATTCCTTATTATTAGTAGTCTTATATCGATCTAGGTAGAAAATTATGAGATCTTCTGGAGACAAAGCATTTATTGTAAATCCATCGATATCTATAGGTATTAGGTCATAGTTTTTTATGGGAATAGAAATTAGTTTTATTATCCTTGACGTATCTATATTTGTTACTCTATAGCCTCTAGTCGTCGATATACTATGTTCCCGTTTAATGAAGTTTTCCAAATAATTTATGCATTCTCTATCTACTGCTAGTTCTATTGTATCAGAATAGTATTTACCAAAGCTATAAATTTCAATTAGGAAGTTTCCAACTAGCGTTATTTCAGAATTGCATAAGCGTCTTAGATCATTATTTAATAAAGCTATATAACTTAGTATTTTCTCGGTTTCCCAGATTAAGGTATCCTGCATTTTACATCTATATAATAATGTATTCTGGCGCCTTATTATAGTGTAGAAGCCTAGTTAATGAGGAATCTGTTTATATTTTATTTAATAAAATAATAATATTGGGAGATATTTTGGTTGACGATAAATACTCGGAGAAACCCATTATTAGATGTGTTACTGGATTTACAAAAACCGATATTGACTGGAGTAAAGATGGCTTGAAGAAGGCTTTCGAGAATACTCTCAATATTGTAGAAGAAGCTAGCGATCTATTGAAATCAAACGGATATAATGTATGGACTAAGAGAATCTCTCTTTCTATTCCACCCATTACTGTATATTCTAGATTACCAGATATGTTATCAGATGTTATTCCAAGTAATTACCTAGTTAGTACTGGTTGCTTATTTCTAGAAGAAGTAAATATTGATAAAATAACGGATATTGTCTCTCAAGGCATATATCTCTGTCTCATTTGGGGAAAAGAACCTGATGCTATTAAGGTAGCTGACATTTTTATAAAAGCATCATCTCTTGATCCCATAAATGCTACTAGAATAGCGTTGAGCCTAACAGGAACACCTCTTGAATCACCTTATTATCCATTATCAACTAGTTTATATGGTGAAGGAATAGGCATAGCATTGCTTTATCCAAAGTACCTAGAACAAATTTTTAATAAGAGAGGGCTTAGAGGTATTAAAAAGTGCCTACTAAGTATTGAAAAGGATTTCTTAACTATATTTGAAGAGTTTAATACTAGATACTTTGTCGACTACAGCATTAGTCCATGGATGGAGAATAGTGTTGTAGAACTAATTGAATCTATAACTGGCTATTCTCCAGATAAACCTGGCTTCATGCATGGAATATATATTCTTAATAATGTCTTAAAGGAATTCATGTCTATGAGTAAATTGATGCAAGGATACAATGAGGTCATGTTACCATATGCTGAAGATAATTTACTATTAAAATATGGTTTTGAGGGTAAAATATCTGCTAAAGATTTCCTTAGATTTTCAAGCGTATGTGTATCAGGTCCCGATATGATTGTAGTACCTAATGATAGGAGTAAATTAATTGGTTATATAAGGGACTCTCTAGCACTTGGTAGATCCAAGGGTAGATGTATGGGTTTAAGAATAATTCCCGTAGACAGTAAAGTTGGTGAGAAAGTCGTTCTTGGTAAATTCGGGGAAGTATATGTAATTGACTATTAGACTAAGCGATACTCTTTACCAGCATATAAATAGATCTTTCCTTCGTTCTTTAATTGTTCAAGCAAGAGTTTTTCCTGATCACTTAATTTTTCTGCATCCTTTCTACTTATAGGAAATCTGCTTATAAATTCATTATAATAGTCTGAATCAACAACTAATGATCCAATTACAATTGCTTTTCCATTATATATTAGACTATGGAGACTATCACCTAATAAGTTTCTTGCTTCCATAAACGACATTATTGGTTTAGGCAAACGATCGATTCTTCTTTTTCTCTTTGTACCTGACTTTTTAGCCTTATCTAATTCGGTTCTTAAATTTCTTAATTCTTTCTTTAGGTTAGATAATAGTCTATCAAGACTAGCGATTTTTTCTTCAAGGTCGTTTAATCTCTTCTCAAGTTCAGCTAGATCTTCATAAGCTTCTTTAATTGGGCTTTTTACTGATTTAAATTCTCTATGTATCTCCTTTGTTTCTGTATCAATAATCTCTCTTTCTTTAGCCCCTGCTTCTTCACTAAATTTAGCAATTATTTTCTTAGCAATGGATTCACCCATATCAGTCAATACATATCCGTATGCACTTTTTCCAACAATACCCTTAGATTTAAGCCTATATAGTATTGCACGAGCTAGATTAAGACTTATGCCTAGTCCCTGAGCTACATCCTTCATAGAAGCACCCGGATTATTGTAGAGAAATTCAATGATTTTTTCCGTTAAGGTTTTCTCCTTCATTAAATTTTATCCCCACTAGTTGTTCTATTCTTTTAAATATGTTGATCCCTTAATAAAGTATAGGATCGCATTAATCGGGAATATATGAATTAAGTTGTTCCTTCTATAATTTAGAAATAAAGTCTTGTAGTATTCCTAATTATTTCAATAGCCCTTCTATAATCTCTATTTTTAAGACTATTCAATACTTCACTAATTAACCCAATATTGTTATTTAAAAGAGGTCTAAGGATCTCATATAGAGCATAATGTACTTCTTCTTCACGATTAGAATAATACTCTAATAAAATTTTATATGCCTCTATAAAATCATTGCTAAGTACATCCCACCAAAATGACTTATTATAATTAATCTTTGTGAATTGCTCTATGAAATAGCTGAAACCAGGCATTACGGTATTTATATGCCTAAAGATCCTTTCTATTTCTATCCTATTAATTCTCTTATAGCCTTGCATATTCTTTAACACCTCAGTATATTGTTTAATACTACATGAAGATTACCAACGCGCTTCTTTAGATCCGAATACATATTTACATCACTTAAGTACTTCTTTTGACAGTTTAGGTATGTGTATTATACGTCCTGTTTTAATTTGAGCTCTATAGTTATACTTCTACTTCCCTTACCTATATATTAGAGAGCATTCATAAGCATACCTTACAATAGATTCTTCGCCAAGGAGATCATATTTTTCTAAGGCCGTGAAGTATTAGTAGCTCTGGCTTATACTTCTCAAAAGCTCTATATCATGATACTCATTGACAAATGCTTGATGGCTTCTATATGTATTGAGCTATGCTCAAACGAGTCTATATTCAATAATCCATAATGCTTCTATGAATCCCCTCCTTAAAATGCTTGGGGAAAAACGCAAGCGAATAATAATTATATGTATATCCTATGTTTAATAACGTATTTTAGCAAAATATTGTATATTATTGGACTAACAAGGCATGCTGTCGTATACGATATGAGTGCTTTAGCATCCATTTGTACTCTCCCTAAATTGGCATCAATAACATCGCATTTAGAATAATAATTCTTTATTAGGCAAGAAAGACATATTCTAAAGCTACTAATAAATTTACTATATTAATGGGATATTAATGTGATTTTAGAAACGAATAAATATGGTGTATAAATAGTGATCATAAGTTCTATTATACTAGCTGCAGGGATATCCGAAAGATTTCCGGCCGGTAAGCTTATTCAGAAGATTACAGTGGATCATAGGGAGCTACCTCTAATAAAGTACGTTGTTGAGAAATTTAAAGCCGTAGACTATATTAGTGAAATAGTTGTTGTACTAGGACATGATAAACTTAGAATTATGAATTCAATAAACGATCCATTTATTAAATTTGTTTTAAACCCGAATTATATGGCTGGTATGAGCTATAGTGTTAAAGTAGGTGTTAGATCAGTTATTAAATACGCCGATATTGTTTTGATTCATCCCGGTGATGTCCCGTTTATTAAAGTTCAGACAATAGAGGAATTAGTACGTAGAGCAATTGAGCTATACCGCTTCAATAGAGAGTTCATAATTATTCCTAAGTACGGGGTAAAGGGAGGCCACCCAGTAATTATATCGAGAGGATTAATAAAGTATGTTCTAGAGATTAATGAAGAAACAAGAGGACTTAAGGGATTTCTTAATCGATTTAGAGACAAAATAGTATATTATCATACAACAGATCTTGGAGTATTATATGATATTGATAGACCAGAAGATCTTGAGAAGGCCCAGGAAATATTTAAAATAAAGTGGATTAGAAAATGAATTATGTCTTTTTACTCTTAAAATACTCACCAACATAGTGTCCAATGCCTGGTTTACCTACTAACTCCATATCTTCAATAACTACTTCTCCATTTACAATAACATGTCTGGGCCATCCACACATTTTAATGCCTTCAAAAGGTGTCCAATTAACCTTGTGATGCAATTGATCTGCTTTTACTTTTTTACATAAATCGATATCCAGTACTACAAGATCGGCATTACTTCCTACGGCTATAACTCCTTTTTTAGGATAGAGCCTCATTATTCTAGCAGGATTAGTTGATATAACTTCAATAAATCTATTAAAGTCTATTCTACCCTGCTTTACACCGAATGTATACATAAACGGTACGATAAGTTCAATAACGGGTATGCCGCCCCAAGCACTCCATACATCGGTTTCCTTCTCTTCCTTTGTAGCTGGTGCATGATCGCTTGTAACAGCATCGACTACTCCACGGGCAATAGCATCCCATAAAGCTTCAACATCTATTCTTGTCTTTAGAGATGGAGCGATCTTTAGATAATTACCCCTCTTACCTACATCGTCTCGTGTGAAATATAAGTACTGTGGACAAGTTTCGGCTGTAATCATCGTACCCATTAACCATAAATGCTCAACCATATGTACTCCAAGCATGGATGTTAAATGAACAATATGCACATGAGATAATGTATAAGAAGCATAATATCCTACTTTAGCTATTGCAAGTGCTTCAGCAAAATCACTACGTGCCTCATGATGTGCCAATGGATCATTCCTTCCCTTTACAAGTTGTAAGCCATGTTCCACTAAGGCATGATCTTCTGCATGTACCATAACTACACCATTATGATCCCTTACTAACTCCATGATCCTTAGGATATCATGATCATTTGCCATCCATTCCCTGCCAAGAGTAAATACCTTATAACCTACTACACCCTCCCTAGCTAGATCTGGTATTGAGGACAAATTATTGCCTCTCATCATACCTGCATGAATACCAAAATTAACATAGCTATCACGTAAGCCAGCTTCAATCTTCAATTTAAGCCTATCAACACTATCTACGAACATTCTAAGAGGCATATCATATATAGTAGTTAAACCTCCGAAGGCAGCTGCTAAACTTCCGGTTTTCCAATCCTCATGATGGATATAATCAGGATCATATATATGGGCATGAATGTCAATACCTCCTGGTATAACTGGCAAACCCTTGGCATCAATTACTCTATCTACTCGATGAATATATCTTTCAGGATCTTTGGTAAAAACTTGAATAAGTCCATCATTAACAACTATACTTGCCTCTATAAAGTGTCCGTCAACTAGTAACTTGGCATTACGGATCATAAGATCCATATCATACACCCATATTAGAGAATATTTCCTATCTCCATAAATATTCTATTATAATGCGTTGTACTAATTCCAAATAATATAAATAAACTTTTATAATTAAATGATTTACCACAACATGTCCTTTTTCCTAAATAAAGAAGGTAGGAAATTAAAGAACCTCTATTATGGGCTTAATTAATTTTCCATTGTTTACATCAACCAGTCCTCTATCAGTTATTCTAATTTCTGGTATAACGGGTAAAGCGATCAGTCCTAGCGTCATGTGTATGTTGTTAAAGTTAACCCCATAATCCTTTACCACTTCTTCCATAGACTTTAACTGATTATATACTGTTAGATAGTCCTTGTCACTCACAAGACCTGCGATAGGTAATTCTATTAAAGCCCTTACTTTACCTTCTTCAGCTAGGGCTATTCCCCCACCTACTTTAACAATAGCCTTTATAGCTAAGATCATATCATTAATATTTGTACCTGCTACAATTAAATTATGTGTATCGTGGGCTATGGTCTGAGCTATTGCCCCTTTCTTTAATCTTAGGCCTTTAACAAATCCTTTGCCTATATTGCCACTCCCATGATGCCTATCTATAACAGCTATATGGATTATATCTCTCTCCGGATCACTTTTTATATATCCATTTTCTACTCTCAATTTATCCTTAATCCATTTGGTTAATGCATTTCCTGGTATGGCCTCTATAATATTAACTAAGACAGAACCATGATCAATTGGTGCTTTAAGCAAGAGTTCATCAGGTTCGGGTACTCTTCTAATATTAATGGTTCTTCTAGCCTTTTCCGGATAATTATATGTACCAGGTTCTCTGTAAAGCCATCTTCCATCCTTATAAATAATTTCTCCATTTATAATTGTTGTTTGTACATTTATTGTTTCAATACTAGGGGATAAGATTATGTCAGCATATCTTCCAGGGGCAATAATACCTATACGATCATCTAGTTTTAGATGTTCAGCAGGATTTATAGTAACCATTTGAATAGCCTTTATTGGATCTATTCCAAGATCTATAGCCTTATTAACTATATAGTCCAGGTAACCCTTTTCAACAAGATCTTCAACACTAATATCATCGGCAGCTATGGTTACTCTTCTAGTATCAATGTTATACCTAGTAATAAGCTTAGATAATGCCTCAAGATCCTTCCATGCACTACCTTCTCTCATAAAGATATACATGCCTTTGCGAAGTTTTTCGAGGGCTTCTTCAGTTCTAGTTGATTCATGATCGCTTGTTATTCCAGCTACAAGATACGCATCAAGTTCTTCTCCACAAAGTAATGGAGCATGTCCATCAACTACTTTTCCAAGTAATTTAGCTGATGCTATTTTTACAAATACTTCGGTCTTAGCATTTAATACACTAATGAAATCCATGACTTCTCCAAGTCCAATAATGCCTGGATCCTGCATAAGCATAGCTACTTGTCCAGCATCAATTACCATACCGCCACTATCGAGTCCAAGGCTTGGATCAACAGCAGGTACACAACTAGGTACTTCAAAATAAAATCTTACCGGACTATAACGGCTTTCTTCTATGAAATACCTTATACCATCTATCCCAAGTACATTTCCTATCTCATGTGGATCTGCTACAATGGAAGTTACTCCATGAATAGCTGCTAATTTACCAAATTCACGGACATTCAACATACTAGACTCAATATGTACATGTGACTCAATGAATCCCGGTATACTATAGTACTCCTCTCCATCGATAATAACTGTCTTATTACCAATGTACTTCTCTAGATCATTTATTTTATCAACACGTACAATATAACCATCATAAACAATGATATCCCATTTTTCAAGAATTTCGCCAGTCACTACATTAACAATATTGGTCTTTTCAATAATAAGATCGGCTTTTACTTTACCAAGAGCTGCTTTAACAAGATTCCTCGGCGTTTCAAGAAGGCTAAACAATTTATTACACCTTTAATCAATACGCATCGTATACCCTAAATTTTTAAGAGATTAGTTGACTCTTGAGGAAATTAAATCTAACGTATAATGCTAAATTCTAATAATATTTTAAATAGCATCACCATAAAATATGGCTAGATTACTGCATAATTTAAACTACTAGCTCTACTAACCTATAATCTTGGACAGATGCATCTTCATATATTACTTTCACATGTACTAGAAACCATGTATTTGGAATTAATTCAGCCAAGATTAGTGTTTCATTAATTTCATGAATATCAGGGCTAATTGGTTCCAATACTACGAGGTAAGCATTATATGTCCTACCGTTAATACTAAATGTAGTCTTTTCATTATATGAGAGATTGTATTGTGTATTATTCATAATCAGCTCATTAACTGTGATCTCTATGTCTATATCACTGTTTATGAGATTTAATATCATGGATTTAAAATCAAGTAGTACATGCTCAGCATATAATATTCCTTCTCTTCCGCTAATATTAATTACATCCACATTACCCTCAGCATAAGTTACTTCATCATCCTTGTTAAGTCCAAGAATGAGATCCATTGTTCTATGGTGTACTTGTGTACAATTCTCCATAAATATATTGACAAAGATGTCATTATAGGTAATGTTTATTCTGTGAAAACCTAATCTCATACATTGATTTCCGTAACCTGTATCTAATACCCTATATACCATATCTTTGAAATGGAGTACTAGATTATAGAAACTTGAAGAATTCCATGTACTAGCTTTACTTGTAGTATTGATTGTACTTGTTGTACTGATCTCTGAACTTACTAGTCCTTGGGAAGTAGTTGAAGTAGTTGTTTCGTTCGTCCTATGTAGGTATCTACTAATGTCGACAGGGATCGTTAAATAACCAGCATAGATTAAATACAATACGATTATTGCAATTAGGAATACTATTATAAATACCTTTGTAAGAGTGCCCAAGGATCCCCACTATACACATTGCTGCAGAAACTCCATTTATAAAAAGAGGAGTTCCACTAAGGCTGATCTATACTGGGATTTATTAATAAATGTTGTCTTACAATAATCTTCGTCATATGGATGTCCATGATATATTTTATTAAGGAGTAATAGGGTAGGCTAATCTAAGATAATATGAACGCGGTGTATGTACATGCCTAAAATATTTGATAAGGAAACAATTACAGCTCTAAAACAGATATTTTCAAAATTCCCAAGTAAGGTAACAGATTACTTGATCATAGCACCTGCTAATGTTAAATGTGAAACTTGTAAAGACGCAATAGAACTAGCCAAAGCATTAATGAAGGTATCTGAAGGCAAACTTGAAATAAAAATTATAGAGAAAGGTAGTGATGAAGCGGAAAAATTCAAGCCTAGATACGCTCCTGCATGGATTTTCGGTGCTCCAGCCCATAATATTAGGTACTATGGGTTACCACTCTCTCAAGAGTTTCCACCATTCATTTATGTTCATCAGTATATTGTGACTGGTGAGTTAAAGATTCCTAAGCAAGTTATCGAGGAAATCAAGGACATTGATATACCATTACATGTTAAAGTATTTGTAACTCCTGAGTGTCCTTATTGTCCATTAATTGTTGATATTTTGAATCAAGCAGGCCTTGTTAATAGTAATATATTAGTTGAGACAATCGAGACTATGGAGTTTCCATGGGAAGCTGATAAATATGGGGTATTTTATGTTCCTGCAATAATCATTAGTGATGTTGAACGTATAGATGGTTATGTACCTCCCGATATATTGATCAAGTTTCTTAAGAGGGCTGTGTATAAGTTAAAGGGTCAAGAAATACCAAAGGATCTAAAGATAGAGCTTACGCCTCAAGTTGAGGTTCCTGTAGAATATAAACACGAGAATATTAAGCCTCATGACCATGAACAAGAAACTAATTAATTCTAGGTGTCTATAATGTATATTTCAATATCATCTAAACGTGGAATTAATGAAAAGGAAATTCGTGAACTTAGTAAAACTGCTGAAGACTACTTAGAAGTAATGTATGTTCTTGAGAGAAGATACGGTAGAATCAGAATCAAAGATATAGCTGATAGACTCGGTGTAAAGCCAAGTAGTGTGATTGAATACCTTAAAAGACTAGATAGTGAAGGATTGGTAAGCTACAAACCGGGGACTAGAGCTAAACTAACTGATAAGGGAAAGAGATTAGCTGAGAAGATATATGAGCGTCATGAAATCATAAAGAAGTTTCTTATTCTCTTAGGTGTGCCAGAAGAAATAGCTGATAAGGATGCATGCTACATAGAACACGGAATACATCCAATAACATTGGAAAAAGTTATAGAGTTTGTTAAAAGAATTAAAAAGTAATCAGATCCGGTTGTCGATCATCATGGCCCATTAGTTATAGGGCTCTTTATAGGGCGCCTTCATCACCTAGTAAGTACTTTCTCAAGTGAAAGTATAAGCTTTTTTACACTATCGGACCATATAATGGTTTTGTCATTGATATCAATAATTCTTAGACCTAAGGCTCTTAGTTCGTCAATAATTTTTGTCGGCAGTTTCGAATCCAAACATAATAACGCACCCTCATTCGATAACAAGTATTTCCTAATAATATCATCATTAGCTAGTGCGTAAGGACCAAGAGCAAATGTATTTAATGGTGTTTTAATTAACCTAGTTGAAATAACTCTATTACTGTATCTAGGCTTACTAGCTAATACAGCTGAACCCATTATGAACTTTGATAAATATATACTAGAAGAACTAAGAAGTCTATTAATGTATTTAATATGTCTTTCATATTCAATTGCTTCACTACTGTATCTTCTAAAATAGTACAAAGGATCGTCCATGTGGATAGCCATATCTAGGTAGTCAATAACGGTATTAAAGATCTTTGATAAATCGTTCTCACTACACAATAAACAGCCAATTAACCCTCCAAACACGCCTCTCCATAGCTTCTTATTATGAAAATGTACTTCAATTAACTCGTTTTCAGAAATTAGTCCAGTTAAATACTTATTCTGTTCAATTGGGAGATTAAGTATGAATCCTTCTTTCGAACCAGTCGCCTTATTAAATACGTTAACAATATTCTTAAGATCAGAATCAACGCCATAAAGTATATGATATCCGCTATAATTATATGCCCATCCATTATGAATGTATAACTTCCTTAGACCAGGTTCGTCTGCAAATTCCTTACTACAAATTATTTTTAACGAGACATCGTCTCTATCACCTAGGCCGCATTCTCCCATATATGTTCCAAGAATAAAACCATATAGTCCATCTAGACTATTACCGCTGCAACCTCTCAAGCTAATAATATATTTAGATTTAGACAAAACATAGCACCCTAAAACAATCTATTGTCAGCTAATAGCCCGGTCATCATTGATCAGATCCGTGACATCCTTCTTCATCCACAGCGGCTCAGGCAGCCACCGCATCTTCATAAAACCATTTATGGTTCTGCAGTGATCGGGACTATCATCACAGCCTTTCTAATATAAAATGTTAATTTAAAGTATTATATAAACTAATAGTACAGCTAATATACCCGATAAATATATCCCATCAAAAGTTCCTGCACCACCTATAGATAATAATGCTGGTCCATAAACATTTACGAATTTATATAGATCCTTTTTAAGCCTAAGTATATCAGCTCCTATAAGACTACCTAATGAACCAGATATGTATGCAACTGGTATTGCAAGCCATGTTTCTCGGACAAGCATTATAGCGGTAAGTGAAGCTATTAGAGGAGGAATCAGGCCTGGAACGGCTATTCCTACTCCAGGTATTGCTCTTGAAGAATAATATGTTACGGCGCTTGTTAAAAGAATTCCGAAAACTATAGCGATGTATGCATTGGGATATGTTCTAAGCCCTACTAATAGTATTGTACTCAATATTATTGGGATAATGCATCCACCTATGTTTAATGCTATAATAATCTTATTCTCAACAAATTTAGGCATAATAACTGGGAAAGGAAATCCATAAAAACTAATATATTGTCTTTCAAAGACAATTCGATAAGTTCTTGTTCCAATTTCCTTAATCTTTAAATTAAATATACTGAAAATAAGGCTTAGGAAAAATAGATTTCCTGCTAAAAATAGTGCTAAGCCTCTGCTAAACCCTAGATTGATAAAGGTTTTAGCTAGAACTCCTTGAACTACTATAAATAAAGGTATTGTAATAAAGATGTATAGCCAAAATAGGAGTGGATGCGCTGGAAACGATATTATTATTCGATCCGACAATATTCTTCAATCCCTTGATTTGGTTTGCCCATATTTTAATTTCTATGAAGATGCTTTTAACAATAACTATTAATTTTCCAGCACTTATATAATTTGATTCATATAAAGTAATTATTTAAAACAATGACTATTTTCATATCCTCTACAAGTGAAGCTCTTCACTGCAAACTCCATCAATAGAACGTGTAACAAGAAATGTTTTTATTATCTGTCATAATAAAATTCATACTTCATGGGGCCTTATACATATTAATGCAGCATAATTAAATAGCTTTATAGAAATCACAATAAAGATCATACTTATTGTAAAAATTAGTAGTAACCATGGATATTAAATATACAAAAATGCAACAATACTATAGATCTTGATAAAATTCATGTATTTAGGAAAAAATTCTTGAACGTAATAATATATAGGAATGATCTGAGTCCTAAAATTTAAAAGACCCCTATAACTGGATTAGTACAGAGGAATGATCTATAGCGGGCTAGAAGCTATGGAATGGTGGAAGAAACCAGTTAGAGTTCTACAGTTTAATATAGAAGATAGATACGGTGTATACGTATCAAGCATTAGTGGAAAAGAACTTATCGACTATGCAGAGAAGATAGGGGCAAATGTACTGGTAATTTTTGCAAGAGATCCGTGGGGGAGAACTTATTATCGGAATACTAGTGTAGGACCTGTACATCCAAAGATGATCGGAGATCTTGTTAAAGAGGCTATAGAGGCTGGTAAGGAAAAAGGTATTAAAGTTGTACTTATGGTAGGCCATACAGCTAATCAATATATTTATAGAATTCATAGTGATTGGGCTCAGGTAAACCATAATGGAGAGGTAATAATGCTTGAACATGTACCATATGGGAGAACTATTTATGAACCCGAATGGCCCCAATTATGTATAAACTCTCCCTTCATAGA